>Ga0233437_1005139_pt1 | contig 14588 bp, 15 predicted proteins | sample SI_122_August201_FD_182714 | JGI IMG/M metagenome (GOLD analysis project Ga0233437, IMG submission 182714) | Seawater microbial communities from Saanich Inlet, British Columbia, Canada - SI_122_August2016_200_MG | ecosystem: Environmental > Aquatic > Marine > Inlet | place: Canada: British... | reverse complement strand
TTGATGGAGATGTAAGTTTACCAGAAGCTTATTTAGAAACTGCTCATTCTCCCAGTAATCAAATTGTTATTGCTTCTGAACTTAAATCTGGGATTTCTTTTAATGAACTTTTAGAGAACATTACCACTCAAACTGTTGATGAAGAACTATTTGGTGATTTTGATATTATGGATTTAGTTATGGATTCTGTGTATGATTCTATGAACACTACTGCTTCAGAATTTAAGAAGTCCTTTTGTGTTCTGGGACTTAATAAAGCGGTTTTTCTTGGTGCGGACAACTTAATCTCAGAAAATAATGAAGTTAATTATGTTTTTGATCAATTAATTTATGGGCCGGATGGAAAAATGATCTTTGAGTTATCAACTCAAAACAAAGGGGATTATTCTTTTACGAACATTACTGGGGCTGAATTTGTCTTTGTTGATTTAGTTGAAATTCCATTGGGATATGAAGAAGGAACTTACATTGTTGAATATTTTGTTTATGACCTTATCAAGAATACAACTAGCATTGTAAAAGTTCCAATAAAATGTAACAGAGAATTGTTCATTGATAATATAAACTTTATTTCTTCTTCTGATGCAGGTGTTTTTGTAAAAGAGGATAATTTGTTTAGTGCTGGTGAATTGATTTCTTTAGAATACTATTTGGGTGGATTTCAAAATAACCTTAATAATGAAACAAGCCAACTTCAATTAGAATGGAATTTTTATGATTCAGATGGCAATTTAATTAAAAACATTAATTACCCGGATAGGGGAGGCATAACTATGAATAAAGATGAATATTTATACAATCTTGATTTCTTGTTTTTACCAGAAAACCTTAGTAATGGTGATTATTTTTTAGGATTAAAAATAAAAGATTTGTTGTATGGTGATGATGCGAGTACAATGATAGATTTGAAGGTGAAATAAAATGGGAATACTTACATGGTTAAATGGTGGGAGGCACAAAGTTGATGTGGCTGTTGCTAACTTTTTTCAAAAAAGAATGAACAAAAAATTATTGTACCATCGAAAAGTGGTTTGTATGATGGCTACAATTTTCCCTTGGTATGAAAAATTAGCTGATAATGTAAATAATTATTTGGCGGGAAAAATGGATGAAAGTGAACTTCGCAGTAAAATGAGTGATTATACCTATCGATTTGGAAGTCAATATAAATACATTCTTAAAGAGCTGAAAGTTTTAGAAACTAAGGGTTGGACAAACACTGAAATCGCTAGTCGGAAAAACCAAAGTACAGAAGAACAAGAGCATATTAGGAAATGGCAGTTATCTAAAAAATTTCTTTATGCAATTGAAGATTATTTTGATAGATTAAATAAATTGGTTCTTGACATGGAGATTGTTTTAAATCAAGGAAATCAAAGAAAGTTAGTAAAGTTAGTAGAAAAATATCTTCTGGAATTAAAAGTTTACCAAAAGTTTTGTAAAAAGTATGTCAAGGAAGGAATCTGTGGGGACATTTCCATAGACTGGGATGTTACTAAATGAGTAGAAAAAAAGGTGGTCATTTAAATAATGGGTAAAAAAATTCATTTTATTGTGGTGTTAGTAATGTTTTTGTTACTCTTTAGTATTTTCACTGTCGCTGAAAATTGGCGTAATGACGGTGCGGCATATAGAGTAAAGATACATGCACAATGCGGCCCGAGTACTCCCACACTAGAACTTTGTTGGGATGATAACCATTTATACCAAAGGACTGGTGAAACTTCTTTTGGAATAACAGGTCAGGAATGGCGTAACATTAAGATTACAGATAATGGCGGCTTGAAAAAAGTAGGAAAAGATTTTAACGAGAATAATCGTCCTGGCAGTGATTGGTTTGCTTCTAAAAAAGGAGCTAAAGAAGGTGATTATGGACCCGCGGAATTAAGATTTCGAGCTCCAATTGATCCCGACTCACGTGAAATGAATCCAGAAAAACATGCTATACTTGAACTTGCTGCTAGAGATGCCGCAATTGATGGCTGGCAAGATGTAATAGATGGTATAGGTGAGCGTAATATCGTATTTCAGATAGGACTTGGAACCGAGGTTACAGAATTTGTGACTGCGTGGGAGGCTGTAGATCACCCTGCTGTTAAACAGGCAATTGTTCGTCGTATTCAGAAAGTTGCGAAGAGCATGGATTTAGATTTATCTAATCAGGAACTGAATGAATTGGCTAATAATGCTTTTAATAAAATTCCTCGACCTTCTGCTGGTGAAGGGGGTGCAATGTTTTTTTCGGGAACAACAAAATTAGCTTCAGAATTTCTTGCTATCGGTGGAATTAAAACAGCGAATGGAGGAAAATTAATGAAAATTCTTGGTGTAGGTGTAGGTAAAGATGTAGTCCATACGACTAAAAAAGTTGCTGAAGGAGATTATGTTGGTGCTGCAGCTAATATTTTTGCAACTGTTACTATGACAACTCTCCCTTTGGGTATGGAAAAACTTGCACAAACGAAACTGTTGGAGCCTCTTACTCGGGGATTAAAAGGTTGGGCTGAGAGGGTCCCAACAATTCTGGCGAATTCACCTTACGTAAAACAACTTGCTAAGGGAACAGGAAAGAAAGCAGTAAAGACTTCTGTGAAGTATCTTTTTATGGGTATGGTTGCTGCAGGTGAAGGTGAGGCTATAGGACTAACTAAATCAGATATAATCGCATTAGGATTTCAACCCACCAATGAATTTTTAAGATTTCATCAGGCACCAATGGGTAAATGGGCTACGATTGATTCTGGAAAGGAAGGGTATGTTTATATGAAAGCTTATGATTCTGAGGGTGTATTAAGAGCTTTTGCAAAGGATAAAAATGAAGTTATTCAGCGTCAAGTAGATTTTGAGCGGTGGTCTGTAGTGAAGTCTTCTGAGCCCATAAGTCTTGGTAGTGCAAAAGATCAGTTTGATCAAGCACCAGTGGGGGAGTTTCTCTCAATTGACGCGGGAGTTAGTGGCTGGACATATGCGAAGTTACCAAAAGAAGAAGGTAGCGCGGAATTAGTACTTTACAGAATTTCTTCTGATATGGTATTGGAAAGACTAAATGAAGATGGTACTTGGTCATCACTAAATGCACAAGAAAGAATAAGTTATACTAGTGTTATAAGATCAGCAACGGTAGCTAAAGAAGAAAGAATAAAAGTAGAAGCTCTTGCTAAATCTGTTGAAGAGACACTTAAAGCTGCTGGTGAGGTACTTGCTGCCATTCCTGTTATAGGAACAAAATATAGTGCGGGTGATGCGTACGTAAAAGTTCTGAAGGTTAATGATGATGGCAGCATATCAGCTAACTATTGTCCTACTTCTGATCCTTATGGTTGTATATCCTATACTTTTATGACGGTTGAAGCTATGGATCAATTTGTAAATCAAAAGGGGTTATATCGGCGTTATATCCCAGAAGCTCCTAAGGAAGAAGAAAAGGTTGAAGAAGAACCTGATGAAGAGGATGAAGAATTTAGTTTGTTTGATGAGGGGCAATGCGATCCTGGTGATTCTTCTCAAGAATGTCCTGAAGAAGAGTTACCTCCCGAAGATGATTCTTCTAGTTTATTTGATGAAGGCCAATGCAATCCTGATGATCCTTCTCCAGAATGTATTTGGGAAATATCTAGTGGAGATGATGATCAATCAGTTCCAATATGTGGAGAGGGTTAGGTTTTACAACTATAAGACATATCAATTAAAATTAACGAATAAATAAAATGAGTAAAAGAGCACAGATGCCTGTAAAGAATTTAATTGTTCTAACTGCTTTAATGATAATTATTTTTTTAATAGTTGGAGGGGTAGTTTGGTACTTTGTTGGTGAAACTTTAGTTCAGGAAGAAGAATATTTTCTGCCTGAAAATGCTACTGAAATGGAATTAGCTGCCTTAGAAATAGTAAAAATTATAGATGAAGAAGCAAAGTTTGTTAGTGAAGAGACAGGTTATTCTTTTGAAGAATCTAAGTCTATTACATTGGCTATTGAATTTCAACGTAGTAATTATATATCTCTTGGAACTAATGATAGTTATGAATTAGCACGTATGGATTTCTTAGATTACCAAGAACATATTGATGAGGATGTAAGTTTACCAGAAGCTTATTTAGAAACTGCTCATTCTCCTAACAATCAAATAGGTATTGTTACTGATTTTAAATCTGGAGTTTCTTTTAATGAGATCTTGGAGAACATTACCAATCAAACTGTTGATCAAGAAATATTTGGTGATTTTGACATTATGGACCTTGTTATGGATTCTGTGTATGAATCTTTAAACACTACTCCTTCAGAATTTGAGAAATCATTTTGTGTTCTAGGACATAATAAAATGATTTATCTTCGTGCAGACAATTTAATCTCAGAAAATAATGGGGTTAATTATGTTTTTGATCAATTAATCTATGGTCCGGACGGAAAAATAATCACTAATTTATCAGTTCCAAACAAAGGAAATTATTCTTTCTTAGATTATATTGAAAATGAATTTATTTTTATTGATTTTGTCAAAATTCCTTTGGAATATGGAGGGGGGACTTATGTGGTTGAATATTTTATTTATGACCTTATTAAAAACACAACTAGTGTTGTAAAAGTTCCAATTAAGTGCAATAGACAATTGTTCATTGATAATATCAATTTTGTTTCTTTTGACGATGCTGGTATTCTTATCAGGGAAAATAATACTTTTATTGCTGGTGAATTAATGTCATTACGATATTGGTTAGGCGGTTTTGAAGGAGATCTTAACAATGAACCAAATCAGATTCAATTAGAATGGAATTTCTATGATTCAGATTACAATTTGATTAGAACTATTAATTATTTAGAAGAAGGAAATATAATTATGGATAAAGATAAATATTTGTACAATTTCGATTTTCTGGTTTTGCCAGAAGATTTTATTAGTGGAGATTATTTTTTAAGATTAAAAATTAATGATTTATTGTATGGTGGTGAAGCAAGTACAATTATAGGTTTGAAGGTGACATAAAATGGGAATGTTTACATGGTTAGAGAATATTAGGAGAAAAGTTGATTTGGCAGTTGGTAGACACTATCAAAAACAAACAAATAAACATATGTTGGCTCATAGAAGAATGGCCTGTATGATGGCCACAATTTTCCCTTGGTATGAAAAATTGGGCGAACATGTAAATAGTTATTTGGCAGGACAAATGGATGAAAATGATCTTAAGAAAAATTTTGAGATTTATGAATTTAGGTTTGGAATTCAATTTGAAGCTGTCATTAAAGGACTGAAAGTTTTAGAACAGAGTGATTTTATAAGATCTGAAACTGCTGATAGAAAAACCCAAAATGAAGAAGAATTAGGGTATATAAATGATTTTTTATTGGCTATGAAATTTATTTATGCGAGTCAATCTTATTTTGATAAGCTAAATAAGTTGATTCTTTCAATGGGGATTGTCTTAGATCGAGGAGATCAAAAAAAGTTAATTAAGTTAGTGGAAGAGTATATGCTGGAATTAAAAGTTTACCAAAAGTTTTGTCAGAAGTATATAAAAAAAGGAATCTGTGAGGGCGTTTCTAATGTTCCTGATGAATAGAAAAACACTATTGTGTTTTGTAATTAAAAATGATTAAAAATAATTTGTGTGTTTTAGCAGTATTGTTAATCTGCTTAATCATTATTGCGCCAATCTCTTTAGCTGCTGTTGACGGGAATATTGGGGCTGGTGTCATTACTACTAACAATCCTCCAGTTACCCACGAAATATATGATCCTTATGAAAATGTAAATCTTCCTAAGGAGGTTATAGACGCAATTAAAAAAGATGCTGGCCAGACAGCACGTGCACACTGGAATAGAGGAATAGAAGAGGCAGAGGATTCTACTGTTTTAAATACTGTTGGGGGTGTTTTTCTTGGAAGTGATGTTCGGGAATTTTTTGATGGTTCAGAATCCGCAAAGGTGGCTAGACCTGCAATTCTTAGAGCTGTTAGGAATGCTGCGGAAAAAAGAGGTTACCAATTATCTCCTAAAGAGGAACAATTATTTACTGATGTTGCTTATGAAAATATTCAACCTGCTAATATAGAAACAGTTTTTGCACATATTTCGGGTACATTACATGCCGGTGCAGAACTTGCCGCGATTATTGGAGCTCCATTTGTTGAGACTGTTGGAACATCTAGTGGTACTGGTGGTGCTGTTCTGAAATGGTTTGGTCCTGGTGGCGGTAAAAATTTGGTTTATATAGCTAACGATCTTTTAAATGAAGATCTAAAAAGTGCTGCAGCAAGTACGGTTGCAACTCTTGGTATGAAGGTTCTTCCTTATGGTATGGGTAAACTTGCAAACACAAAAATATCTAAAGCTAGTGCTAAAATAGTTGGAGAGTGGGTTCGTTCGGCATCATCAATAACAGGAGATGTATCTATTAAAATTGTAAAAGGCGGTGTAAAAAAAACAATTAAGGTTAGTATGAAAAGGGCTATTATGGCCGCGATTGTTGCTGGTGAAAATTTTGGACTAAGTGATTCAGAACAGGAAAGACTTGGGATTAAGCCCGACCATGAATTTTATCAAATGCAACAGGCGCCAGATGATACGTGGGGTGGGATTTCTAATGGGGATCCAGATAAAACTTATAGGACAGCTGTTGATTCTGATGGTGTACTGCGAATTTTTCAAAAGGATCAGGACGGAGTTATTCTACGTAAAGTAGACGGTAATTGGAAAGAAATCCATCCTGCTAACCCTGTAAATTTTGGTAGTAATGAAGATAAATTTGATCAAGCATCTTGGGGAGACTGGCTCCCAATTGACGCGGGATGTAGTGGTTGTACATTTCGGAAATTCCAGGATGAAGATACTGGAGAATTAGTTCTTTACAAGAGAGATCCTTATGGTAGCGTATTTAAACAAAATGAAGACGGAGATCTGGTAGCTATTACCCAACAAGATAGAACAAGAATGGCAAATATTATGCATGTTGAAGCAGCAGCTAGAGACGGAAGAAGACAGGAATTGTTAGGAAAGTTTGAAACTCTTGAAGAGGAATTGCCAACTCCGGAGGAACATTATGCTTACGGCTCTGAGAATTGGATTGAAGAAGCAATTAGGGAAAAAGAACTGGCTGACGAACTCACTAAAGAAGATCCATCATTTATGGCTGCACATTTAGTTTATGGTGATGATGGCGTTAGTACTGAAGGGATAATGGTTGATGGTGTTTTAATGCCTGTTAGTGAATATGCTCGAAGGTATGAACTAAAACGAAGTTATACAGAATTAAAAGGGGTATTAAATCGTCCTAGCAAAGAATTAGAATTTGATTGGGAATGGACCCTTAAGGGAAACGATTTTTGGGGTCAAATTACGATTACAACCATTGATGGTGAAAGGAAAACTGTTAAATTTAGTAGCCCTGGTTCTTTTTTAGAAATGGTGGAAGATGTTGGAGATTTAGGAATCGCCAACACACGCGGATCAACTATTCAATCGACAATACCTATGCTTAAGCATGCTCTTGCTGAGGGAGGTTGGAAAAAAGAAGGAAAGGAAGATAAACAACTTGCTTTTGTAGATCAAGCCGCTCCAGATCGACCAGTTTCAATATGTGAGAAATGATTATTTTTTACATTTACCGCAATCTAAAGAAAACAAGTTTTCTGAGGTTTCCTAGCAGAAACCTTTATAAACGAGATAACTAAATTAAGCAATGAAAATGGAATTTAAAGTTATTGAGGAATCTAAAACTAAGCTTATTTTTGAATTAACTGAAGAAACACACACTTTCTCTAATGCTCTTAGAAAGGAGTTAGAAGAAACTAAAGGAGTAGAACTCTCTGTTTACGATATTGATCATCCTTTGGTTGGAATTCCTAAGTTTCAGATAGAAACTAAAGGCGTTGAACCAAGAAAAGCTCTTAAAGATGCTTTGAAGTCTCTTAAGAAGAAAACTGAAGCTTTCAAGAAAGAAGCTAACAAATTTTAATTATTTATTCTTATTATTCTTTATGCAAAAAATAGTTAGAAAAATAGTGATTTTAGTCAATAGATGAATGGCATGGGTTTTTGACTATTTTTGCATCTTAAAAATGCGTGGTCTAGAAACCATCTTTTTTCTAAATTTTACATTTTAATCTAAAGTAAGATGGTTTCATGCATTTTTATGATATTCTAGAAAATAATTTAAACCAGCTTAATTCTAAGCATTATATGTTAGATAAAGGGGCGTGTTTAAGGTTTTATAAGCGGCATGACGTACAAGAAGCCATTCTAGAACATGCTTTAAACAAAGAAGTAAGCGTAATGTATGGTATTGGCAAATTTGGCAAGAGACCAGATGTTTTAATGTATCCAAGAGATGTTTTAGAACTTGTTAAAAAAGGTGCAACTTCTTTTCACTCTTCTGAAGAAGTTTGGGAAAATCCATTATCTCTTAATTCTGATTTAAAAAGGAAAGAGTTAGATGAACTTAGAACTGGTTGGGATTTAGTTCTCGACATAGATTGTCCTGATTGGGAACTTTCAAAGTTGACTGCTCATTTATTTATTAAAGCATTAAAAGAAAATGGTGTTAAAGGGATTTCGTGTAAGTTTAGTGGAAATAAAGGTTTCCATATTGGGGTGCCGTTTGAAGCATTTCCTCAAGAGATTGTTGGAAAGAAAACTAAAGATCTCTTCCCAGAAGGACCGAAGAAAGTTGCTCAATATTTACTTGGAACAATAACTAATAATTATGTTGAAGTTAAGAACAATAAAATCTTCTTTGATTCTACTTATTCCTTCAGCTTGAATGAACTCAAACAAAAGTTTGCAGGACAAGAGTTTTTAATTAATCAGTGCGATCGTTGTAAAAAGACTGTTAAAATTAAGGACGAAGAGTTAACTGAGTTTGTTTGTCCTAAATGTGAGAAGAGAATTAAAAGTGGTGGGACTTTTATCAAGTGTGACAAATGTTCGATCTTGATGGAGAAAATGGATATTTCTCGAGCATTATGTCCTTGTGGTTCAAACAATTATACCTCTACTTTTGATCCTCTAACAATAATTGAAGTTGATACTATATTAATTTCTTCTCGACACTTGTATAGGATGCCTTATTCTTTTCATGAAAAGTCTGGATTGGTTTCCTTACCTATTAATCCTGATAAAGTGATGGAATTTGAAAAATCAATGGCTCATCCAGACAAACTATTAATTCCAATGTTTAAATTCTTAGATCGAGATGTTGAAATGAGTGCGGATCAACTTTTACTTAGCGCTTGGGATTATGAAGTTAAGATTAATGAAGATAGGGTACTTGGTAGTCCTGAAGGTTATGAAGAGATTGTAATTGAAAGTCCAATCAAAGAAGATTTCTTTCCACCATGCATTAAACAGATTCTTACTAATGGTATGGAGGATGGTAGGAAGAGAGGAGTATTTATTCTTTCTAATTTCTTAGGAAAAATTGGTTGGAACGAACATGAGATTAAAAGTTATCTTTTGGCTTGGAATAAAGATAAGAATAAAGAAGGGTTAAGAGAGAACTATATTATCAGTCAATTAAAACATTTTAAGGTTGGTGATAAGCTTCCGCCAAATTGTAATAATGATGGTTATTACAAAGATCTTGGAGTTTGTCATCCTGACCCACTTTGTAGCAGGTTAAAGAATCCTGTTAACTATACTTTAATTCGCTGGAAAACGCATCTTAAAATGAAAGAAGAGCAAGATAAAGAAGATGCTAAGGCTGAGAGAAAGAAGGTTCGTGAAGAAGCTAAAGAGAAAGCTCAGGTTAGAAAAGAAGAGAAAATGAAGGCTGCTGAAGAGAATAAAAAGGAGTGAGATTAATCGCATCTTTGTTTGCTATTGATAGATCATATTTATTATAACTCTCTTTAACAATTTTCTTGCTCTTTTTATATCCTCTAACAACTCTTTCAAGAGGTGTAGTTAAAGTTTTTCCAAAAACCCATTTATTATTTAGTATCTTTCTTGCTTTTCCAATTACTGTGGTTGGTTCTTCAATTGGGGTGTCGTCAGCGTCTGCATAGGAAATAGTCATCATTGCTTTTTGTCCTAAATATGCTCCTAAGGGTAATGAAGAAACTCCTCTGATCAACAAATCTCCTTCTGGACCTAAACTAGGAACAACATAGCACATAAACGCTCCTACTGCAGCTACTCCTGCACCACTAAATGCGAATAGGTCTATTGTATCTCTAGCTTTTTCTAATTTTGATACTATTTTTGACTTTTCTTTAGTCTCGTTTCTTGTTTCAACAACTTCTTCTAGGTTCATTTCTCACCCTCCAAGAATTTAAGAATTGCCGCTTCTACTAAATGGGATTTGTTTCTAAAAGAACTTTCTCTAGCTTGCTCTCTAATCTTCTGAACAGTTTCTTCGTCCAATGAGCAAGTGAATGTTTGTTTCATTGTGGTCTTCTCCTTGCTCTTTCTATTTCCTGGACTCTTTTTTCAAATTCTGTTCTTCTGTTTTTCTCAAGTCTTGTTAATAATTCTGGAAGACATGCTCTTTTAGTTAATTCTAAATCTTGGTATGTTTTAATTCCTAAGTGCCAGGTGTCTAATCCTTCTGCAAGAATAACGTGTGGTAATGCATCAACTTCATCTTCAGTAATTCTTGGATTTGGAGTTGGATCAACTAAATATGATCTGTCTCCATCAAAAACTCTTCCTATGACATGACCCATAATTTCTGTTTTTCTTGGTCGTCTATCTAAAATATAATCTTCGTGGAACGTTTCTACCCACATAGTTGGAATCTCTTGGGCTATCATTAACCCTCTAAATAATAATCCTCTCTCAGAACATGTTGGTAGATATCCTTCTCTTAATACTTGGTCTAAATCTCTTTGTCTAAAAACACTATTTTTTAATTTGTTATTTTGCTTTTCTTCTTCACTTTTTTCTTTAGCATCTTGCACATATCCTTTAATAATTGGTAATTCAGATATATACTTACAGGTTCTATAAACAGAAATTAATGGCTCTGATAAAGCTGTAATTCTGGGGTTATTTATATTTACTCTTTTAGCCCTTTCTGCGTGATTATACACTAAGGGAGTTAAATTAGTTTGTTCTCCTTGAGCAAAATATTTGTGTTTAGTCATTATTAAGTAATAAATAACATTAGAACTATATAAACCTTTTGGTTGGTTGTTACTATGTAGTGGTTCAGTGTTTCTTTTTGGTGTCTGAATTGGCCAAAATCTAGGTTTTTCAGAAAGCTTTATAAACAACCTGCTAATTTAATCAATATTCAAGTCCGAGTTCACGCGTTAACTTGAGATCATCTTGATTTCAAATAGGACTAAAATGTGTGGATTCTAGACGAAAATTATAAAATGGCTGAGAAACAAACTGAAACACAACGAGAGAATTATAAACACATTGTGCGTATTGCCAATGTTGACGTTCCTGGTGGAAAGCAAGTTAAAGTAGCTTTAACCAAAATTAAAGGTATTGGAGCAATTCTAGCAGACATTATTTGTAAATTATCCAAAGTTGATAGAAATAAGAAAGCTGGACATTTAACTGATGAGGAAGTTGTTAGTTTAAATAAAGTTGCAAATGCACCTATAGAACACGGCATTCCTGAATGGATGGGTAACAGAAGAAAAGATTATGATAGTGGCGAAGATAAACACTTAATCACTGGTACTCTTAACTTTACTAAAGAAAACGATCTTAAAAGATTAAAGAAAATCAAATGCTTAAGGGGAGCAAGACATCAGAAAGGCTTGCCTGTAAGAGGTCAAAGAACTCGAAGCAATTTTAGAAAGAGTAAAGGAAAAGTTGTTGGTGTTAAGAAGAAAGCTGCACCAGCTGCTAAAAAGAAATAAGGTATTAAATAATGGGAGATCCTAAAAAACTAAGAAAAAAGTATTCAACTCCAGTTCATCCTTGGAATAAAGGAGATATTGATCGAGCTAAGGCAATAAGGAGAGAGTTTGGACTTAGTGTTAGAAAAGAAGTTCTTATCGCAGATTCATTCTTAAAGAAATATAAAGATATTGCAAAAAGATTAATTGCGGACACTTCTAAACAAGGAGTACTTGAAAAGAAGCAAATGATGGATAAACTAAATAGATTAGGTTTGCTTTCAACAGTAGCTGAATTAGATCAGGTTTTAAGTTTAACTATTCAAGATGTTCTTAATCGAAGAATTCAAAGTGTTACTTATAGAATGGGTTTAGCAAGATCCATGAAACAAGCAAGACAATTTATTGTTCATAGGCACATTACTTTAGATGGAAAAGATATTACTTCTCCTAGTTATTTACTTTCAGTTGAAGAAGAGTCAAAATTAAAATTTAAAGATAAATCAGCTTTGTCTGATGAAAATCATCCTGAAAGAGTTCAGGAAATTCCAGAAGTAGAAGCACCTAAATCAGAAGCAGTAGCTGAAGGTAAAGGAGCAAAGACAGAAACTCCTAAAGAAGAAGTAAAAGCCGAATCTAAACCTGAAGAGAAAAAAGCTACTAAGAAGGAAGTTAAGAAAGAAGTTAAAACAGAAGAAGCTAAGGCTGAAGTTAAGGAAGAAGCTAAAACTGTAGAGACAATAGAATCAAAAGATTCTGGGTCCTCGGACAAGCCTGCGGAACCAAAAGTTGAGAAAGCTCCTAAAGAAGAAGTTAAACCTGAAGCTAAAACAGAAACTCCTAAAGAAGAAGTTAAGGAGGAAATTAAAGAATGAAACCAAGAGATAATAAGAGTAGAGGACCAAGAAGAGAGTATCAACAAAGAGATATTCGACATCCTACTAATTTAAGATGGGGAATTGCCCACATTTACTCCAGTTACAATAATACAATTATCACAGTTACAGATATTACTGGTACTGAAACTCTTGCTAGAGCTTCTGGTGGTCAAGTTGTTAAAGCAGATCGTTTAGAAAGTTCACCAACTGCAGCAATGGCAGCAGCAAAAAAAGTAGCAGAAATTGCTAAAGAGAAAGGCATTCAAGGATTATATATTAAAGTTAGAGGTAAGGGTGGTCATAACGGACCAAAAAACCCAGGACCTGGAGCACAAGCAACTATCCGAGCTTTATCCAGAATTGGATTAAGGATTGGAAAAATTGAAGAAGTTACACCTGAACCTCACAATGGCTGTAGAGCTAAAGGTGGTAGAAGAGGACGAAGAGTATAATGAAATTAGAAAAGATTAGAGAGGAAAAGAAGAAAAATAAGTTATCTTTCTTAATTAAAGATAGTGATGAAGTTTTTACTAACACTATTAGAAGACTTATTACTGAAGAAGTTCCTGTTCTAGCTATTGAAGACTTAGAAATTAAAGATAATAACTCTGCCCTTTATGATGAAATGGTAGGGTTAAGATTAGGATTATGTCCTTTAAAAACAGATTTAAAAAGTTATGATCTAAAAGATGAATGCAAGTGCGGCGGAGAAGGTTGTGCTAAGTGTGAATTAAAAATCAATCTTAAATGTGGTAGAAATGGTTATGTTTACTGCGAAGATGCTGAAAGTACTGATCCAAGATGTACATTCGCTTATCCAAAAATGCCTATTGTTAAGTTATTAGCTAAACAAAAAGTTGATATTAACATGACTGCAGTTATGGGTAGGGGAAGAGATCATGCAAAATGGATTCCTGGCTTGGCATTCTATAAAAAAGAACCTTCCATTAAAATTGGCGCAGTTAAAGATGCACAATTAATTGCCGATTCATGTGCTGTTAAAGTATTTGATGTTAAGGCTGGAAAATTATCAATAAATAAAGATAACTTATACGACTGTTTACTATGTGACAAATGTGCTGAGTTAGATAAAGCAATTTCAATTGAAGACACTGGAAATTATTTGTTTAATTTAGAATCATGGGGACAATTAAGTTGTAAAGAAATACTAGTTAAGGCCGCGGATATTTTAAGTGGTAAGATTACAGAGCTGGAGAAACAGATTTAAGATGAAACGAACAGGGCCATCAAACTATCAGGTAAAAAAGTTATTGGAAGATCTAGAACTTAAAGCTAGAGAAAGCAATTTCTGGAGACGAATAGTTAAAGATTTGAAAAAACCAACTAGACAGAGAAGAACAGTTAACATTTACAAAATTAACAAGGCAGCAAGAGATGGGGAAACTATCATTGTTCCTGGAAAAGTCTTAAGTGTTGGCGAATTATCTAAGAAAGTTGACGTTGCAGCACTTACATTCTCAACTGAAGCAAGAAAAAAGATTGAAGAATCTAAAGGTAAGGTAATGAGCATTGCAGAATTACTAAAAAGCAATCCTGAGGGAAAGAAAGTGAGGATTTTAGGATGAAAGTTTACAACGGAAAAGGAATGATACTTGGAAGATTAGCAACTTTAGTTGCTAAAGATATTCTTTTAGGGGAAACAGTTAATGTTGTAAATTGCGAACATGTTATTGTTAGTGGTGATAAAACTAAAGTTGTGGCTAATGAGAAAACAAAAAGGGCAAGAAAAGGATACCCTTTAAAAAGCGCAAAATTTACTAGATTACCAGACAGATGTGTAAGAAGAACTATCAGAGGAATGGTACCTTGGAAACAAGCTCGTGGAAAGGAAGCTTTCAAAAGAGTTATGTGTTTTATTGGAGTTCCTGAACCTTTAGCAAACGAAAAAATGATTACTG
>Ga0233437_1005138_pt1 | contig 14589 bp, 17 predicted proteins | sample SI_122_August201_FD_182714 | JGI IMG/M metagenome (GOLD analysis project Ga0233437, IMG submission 182714) | Seawater microbial communities from Saanich Inlet, British Columbia, Canada - SI_122_August2016_200_MG | ecosystem: Environmental > Aquatic > Marine > Inlet | place: Canada: British... | reverse complement strand
CCTATTTCAATATCCCGTAACACGCTGACCTATAGCTACATACGCAACACAGTCATTTGACTCTTAATCAATTGGTTCGAGTCCTGGGCGTTGTACAAAGATAAGTCCCTAAAGTCCCTGTGTATGCAGCCTAATTCACTTGACTTTAACTACAGTACCTTTGTTAGGCCATTGGTTATTTATTACAACCTTCACCAAAATCAACAGTTCGTATGGTAAAGTCCTCTCCATATTTTACAATTCGGATTTTGTAATCCTCGCCGAAATCAACGATCTGCCATTCACCAACGGAATCAGCTGAATACTCAACATACTTCACATCAAGACTTCCGCCATAATCAACAATTCTGACCTTATAATCTTCCCCATATTCCACAAATTTAATTTTTCCAAATACATGACAATACTTGGATTTTGATGAGCCAGTTGCAGATGATGAAAGATCAGAAAGAATCTCAGAGCCAAGTACCGGATCAATGAAAAGAATTCCCAAGAATACAACACCTCCATAGACGATGATCGGTATCTCAGCTCGTACTTCTATAGACTCACCAACAGGTCCTCCAGAACCTGCGAAGTACCTTTCTGGATACGAATATACCGATGCACCTAAATGACCAAGTTTTGTTTTTCGGCTAGCACCAATTGAGATCGAAAATGAAAGCGTATTTCCATATTCAGGCTCAAAATCCCATGAACTTGTGCGACCAAAAGAATATTCAATCGACGGACTAATATTTATCCCATTAAGAAATCGTAGTCCATATGATATACCAATATTCCAATCAATAACATCTACTGTCCCGTCCCTATCGAATGTTATTGGAGAATCATACCCCTGAACAACTTCATAACCTTCCCATTTCACGCTTTTTGAGTCCCAATAGATATAGGTATTAAGAAATTGTGAACCGCCTAGAATCTTCGGTTTATTCTGCCATACATGACAATAACCTAGCCCTAAGGAAGTGCTACTGAAGGGGCCTTGCTGAACATATGTAATAGCATCGGGTGTCCCGTAGCCACCTCCTCCCTCTTCAAGAAAGCCAGGTTCTAGTTCATCGATAAGAGTATGAGTCCTGAAGCCCAATATTCCATACATTCCCTGTGAAAAACAAATATTATTGAAAATTAATAATCCAAAGATCAACAATATCACCCAACTTCTATTTCTCGTCAGAATCATACGTATCTCCAATTGGCCTAACGCCCCTGGCTTGAGCTGCTTCCAGAGAAAGCATCGCTTTGCAAGTTATCTGTATCCATCCACATCATTATTGTTTTCCACTCCCCTGCATGTGAGTCCGCTCTAAGCCCTTGTTAGGCAGCCATTTTTCCATGATTGAACTCCATCTTCGTTGAGCAGGAAGTGGGTCGAGAATTGACTAAATGTGAGTCTAAGCCTGGGCCTTCTTGCCGCTATATAACAGATGAGGAAGACTCCAAAGGAGGCCTGTCCAATTCCTACCATAAGATGGTATCACAAAAAACGCGTGATGTTTTCAATTTCCTCATCACTTAATTCTTCACCGTAATCCTTTTTAATCACAGCAATTCTTTCTTTTTTAGAAAGATTAGGTTTTAATTCTTCACCACATTTGTGACAAAATGATTCATCGCGTTTGTGGGCTATTTTGCACGATATGCAGAATGTGCTTATTTTGAGCTCTTTGTACATGCCCAAGGCCTCTGAAATCAATTCTTTGTGTGCAGCTTTGTGTGCAGCAATGGCTTCTGCATCAATTTTTGCCTTCTTTTTATTTTGCTTTGCCCGCAATCCCTCTGCTTTCTTCGCTCGTTTTTGTATCTCAATAACTTCAGCCTCTGAGGGACCATTAACTCTACGATCATAAGCGGATCGTTCCTCGCATTCCTTTTTTCCGCACTTAGGACAAAATTGTGCACCCTCTCTCCAATCTGCTCCACAACTACAGCAGACTAATTCGTGCCCTCTCCTTGTCTCTGCTTTATCATCTATTAGCTCATTTACCTTGTGTTGAACATTCTTTAATAAACCATATATTAGTGAGTCCATATTTCCCTCTCAGATTTTATTGAACATTCCATGATTGACTGCCTAACGCCCTGGGCTTGAGCTGCTTCCTGAAACAGACTTACATTATACACTAAACATGCTGGACTAATATCGGTATGAAGTTAATAGGGACATATCCGCGCACCAACGCAATATGCGGCCTCCCAGGTGGCAATATAAGACGTTGATTTAAAATAGCCTTGTCATGCTATGGCTATTTATAGTTGTTTAGTTATAGGGCGACAGGGGTGTCCCATTTATGCCATAGGGTTACAAATATAGATAACCACCCACCCAACACACGGCAACTTCTTATGCGGCCATTACCGGAAGCGGTGTCAGAAGTTTTCCGGATTTTCCAGCATTACCTATATATGAGTTTAGCGGCAGTCATCACAGAGATTGTGGTACCTGTAACTGCTATTCTCAAGTGGATGGACTTTAACACTAGCATTGCTACAACCACATGAATTACATGTCAGAAAATTGTTTGTGGTTTGACGATTCTCGGTTCTGCCGGGTCTTCCTGCTAACATTGATTCTGCATCCAGATATTTTTCCTCTAGTTGTTCATCCATACGATCATCATCGTCAGGTCCAGTATTATGGATGAAATCCACACCATCTTCATCAGTTACGCAGGGGACTTCAACACTTGATATTTTTCCGCTTTTATTCTTTTCCTTAGAGGGCTCATTATTAAAGATCTTGTTTTGCTCCTGAAAATTTAATCTCAATCCTCGTAAGCGTTTTACCGGGTTCAGCAGATCAAAAACACTTCCCAGCTTTTCGTCTAGTCCACCACCACATGAGAGGCATTTGCTTGATCCTGGAGCTGTAAACCGAACATCGCCCTCCATTTTCACCGCACTCCAACCACATTTTTTGCAGTTGTAAGTCATTGGATTTATAATTGGCATTTTAAAGTCCTCCTGGTAATAATTGATTTTGGCACGGCCTTGTGAGGGCTCTAATCTACCACTTTCCTGGTATGTAACTCATGATTAACCCACACACGGCAACTTCAAATGTGCGGTATGGTCCAGGCTGTTCTGCTTGACCTTTAATGCAGTGGCTTTGTTATACAGGAAATATTCAACTCATACACAATCTATTTTATCCTCTTCACACCTATTGCTTTATCTATTCCGTCTACCTTCATTTTATATCCTGTACCTGATTTGTAGATAACTACACTTGGCATGAACGAATAATTGTAGTGATAATAGTATTCTGTTTGCTGCCAAATTTGACCATTGAAGAGTTTGATAATTGTCTCTCCGTCCCATCCATCAAAATCCCCATCAACTTTACTCTCAATGACTTCTGGGGAGGGAGGTGCAGGTGCGTAGGTTCGTGGCTGTACCGCAACTGTAGATGCTTCTGCCTTCCCTTTCTCGTAACCCCGGAGATAGAATTCAATCATATAATCTCTTACTTTTGCTTTTTCCGCTTCGGATAATTTTTCTGCACCCATCGCAGCTTTTTCCTGTTCAGAGAAAATGGATTCAAATGTTATCTGATCCAGATCTTGAGCTATACCGCACTTAAGCGCAATCATTAGTAGAATAATTGTTTTATTTATCATAGACCTCTCCGCATAACGACTTAGTCTTGAACCGCTATCTGAAAAATTATATCGTTGTATCCCACGACATCATTTTTGTTAATTAATACTATAGAGAAAATCTGCTCTATCCAACCTATTAGGCACTGCCTACGATACCAAAATACAACTCTTGTGGAGGTTTAATATTCTAGGTTTGTGTCTGAATTTATGGGACCCTATTTGAATTTTATTGCTGTTGCTCGGGCTGCTTTCTTATCTAATGAGCTACTTCCACCAGCTCCTTTTACAGCCCATGGTTTTGAGCCACTTTCTATTGATTGGATAACGATTGCATCTGCACCTAATGACGAGGCTTTGGTGATCATTATGTTTATCACTTCTTCATCACTGACATTTGTAAATGTCCAGCCAGCGGTTTTTTCTGCAGAAACCATTCCTATTACGTCATACGGTTTGTCAATCATAGCCACATCTAAATAAACGATTACATTTTCGGGGCGAGTCGCACTGTGTTGCCCCCCACCCACTCTTACCGCACTTCCTGTTGAACAGCTTTCTATAGCTAAAAGTGAGACGGTTAATACTAATGCATACAGCTTCATTGCAAAAACTCCTCTTTTTCTTTTCGTGTAGTTCAGATCTAAGCCTTTGCAATCAATCTGTATATCGAATTGCAAGGATTTTGATTTGCGTAATATTCCCCCCAGGGATTGTCAATGGGGTGCCATCAAAATTTGTTACTTGTTGAGGAGGGTAGTACTTCTCTTTATTGTCGGTAACGAACAATGCATTAGCGCCTATCTCCCGAGCTTTTTCTCTAGCTTTTTCCATCATCTGTGTCGTAGAAATGCCATACACACCTTCAGCCTCAATGATTGCTATTATCTCATAAGGACGTGTTGGCTCTATTAGCAATAATTCAACATTTGTAGTTGGAGGGTAAGATTTGCTTGGATCAAGCAGTATGACCCCTGCACTTGTGCAAGAGAGAATAAATAGAGAAACAATTGCTAATATTGACGTTCTCATATTTTGAATTTCCTTCCAGTAGTATTAAAATATATCTAATGTTTTACATCTGAACCGTTTCGCAAAACAGTCTCGCTTTGTAAATTCCGTTACCCCATCCGCATCACTTTTGCCTTCCACTTCTCGGCATGCATTTTTTGGGGATTAATTCCAACAAAATAGTGCACTCTATTCGTTTGATTTGTGACCGACTTTGTGAAGAACCCATGACCACCAATTATCGCAGTTTCTATCCAACTTTAGTGAGTCGATATGATTTTAACCTGTACCTCGTATTCCGTTAAATTATCCAAGAATTTCTTAACCCAGTTATTCATGAAACAGATCCCTGTTCTACCACCATTTTTATTTCTTATCATGAATCTCAACGCTATGTGGTAGAGCCGGAGTTCCCTTAAGAGTTGAAAGTGCCTTTAGAATGCGTTCTGATTCCTCATTGTTGAAACCATACCACACCAATTTGTTCGATGAATCGAAAATAACCCGATATGGATAGGACGAATTCATAACATATTGGAGGTGATAATCCCAAATTAAAAGACCTTCTCGGAACTGTGTTTGATATGGATCTTTCAAAATAACGCGCACCTCTTTTGGCGACATCTCGGGAGTCAGTCTACTCGTGTTGCTGAGTGGCACAGCACAGCTGATAACAAAAGAAACCGCAATATGTATCAGAATTATTAACATTATTAATTTTATTCTTCCATGCATATTTTCAACTCCCATTAATAATTTAGTGACCATTGTTGATTACTATTTTGCAACTAGTAACGTCTTAAGTTTGAGCTGCTTTTTATAATGTTTTCGCTCTGTACTAACGTTGTACCACCATAATCCGTTATCCATTGTCACTTCTCCGTTGTGAGTCTGCGTTAAACCTTTGCTAGCAATCCATGCTAGCATTTTTTGCCGCCTCTATTGCCTCACTTAATTCAAAATATTTTATCCGAGCCGTCAACTTTGTTAACGATGGGAGTGTTATTGAATGTTGGCTACGCTTTCTATTGTTTAAAACATTTGTGGGGAGCACATAGAATTCCCACTGGGATATTTCAAGTGGATTGAGTGTTAATTGATCCTTATGAGCTAGAAGTGCAAATACATAAACATCTGCTTGTCGTTTAGCCTCTTTACTCTGGAGATTAGTTTCCTTTGCCCATTCCAATGTTTTGGGTGTTCGGAAGGTAATTTTGGAGAAATCCTTCTGTTGCCAACTCTGAAGATAAGCAGCTGATTTGACTTCTATTTTTGTACCCTCTTTAGACACAAGATCAAAAGCAGCCCACTCTTCCCGCACCCCTTCTTTGGCAACACCAATCGCCTGAGCAACAATGAATTCAGCTAAGATTCCTCTAGTAGCATTACTTATAACATCCGACATACTCCATTGCCAAAAATCGAGAAGATTAAATTCCAAAGTACCTTTGGAATCAGAAAACTTCTCTTTCCCAGAGTGCTTTACAATTTTTATTGGACCTAATTCAGTCATTTGGTCTCTGCATTCTATTAGTTTTTAGTCTTTCCAAAGCTCCCAAGCAAAAGCTGCTTCCTGAAACAGACTCGCATGATAATTTCACTGTATCCGTCCGCGTCATTTTCACTATCCAGATCGAAGCAGTATTACTAATTCCTTTCAATAGTTACTAATTGACTATTATTTTGATTTGTAACAAGCTGAGCAAATAGGTTTTACCATTGATGCGTGGTTTGACTTTCCACATTTATGACAATATTTTTCCTCATAATCTGGGTTTGAATATTTTGACCAGCTTTTATAATGTGTAACGCAATATGGCTTAGCAGTATTAAAACCTATTCTTGATTTACAGCGTATACAATACCCCTGATCAGAATCTGTTTTTGATGATGGTTTTCTGGGGGAGGTTCGTCTAATTGTTGATAAATCTCGCAATCCAGGCTCAATTATTTCATTTATCCAACCACGAATTTCATCATGTAATTTTCCTGCTGGTATCCCAAGACCTATTTCGGTGCTTGCTTCAAAGGAGCCGTCAACAAGATTCGCAGATGTAATCAAACAAGCCGATTTTTCAAACCAATACACCTTGGCATGCAGTCGTTTAAATGCATAAAGTTTTAGGCCGCTGTCAAGTGCCTCTTTCAAGTGTTTTATTGCTGGATTTACTTGAGCAGGTTCATCTCGAACTACAAAAGAGATACTGACTCCTTGGGCGGAAACATCGGATATAGTCCTTTTTAAAGAACTTAGCCGATCCATAGTGGCATATGGAGTTATTATCCATACTTCATCTCCTTTCTCGGCATCAAGCAATAATTCATTTAAATCACGTTCAATATCACGTGTTTCCAATAATTGAATTGATTTGTTAAAACCTAGCAAGAGTTTGCCCTCTCAATGTCTATTAAATAGTCAGTTACAAGATTTGATCCATTTAAAGCCCCGCGCTTGACCAGTTTCCCAAGTCAGACTCGCTTTGCACACTGTAAGTCTTTAAACCTGGTTGACTAATTCGGTATGAAGTTAATAGGGACATATCCGCGCACCAGCGCTATAAGCGGCTTCCCAGGAGGCAAAATAAGACGTTAGTTTAAGATAGCCTTGTCATGCTATGGCTAAATTTAGTTGTTTAGTTATACAGGCAACAGAGATGCCCTACCTAAACCATAGAGTTCGAAATCTAGGAACCACCCAATCCCCTAGAAAAGATTGCATTAACTGGTGCTTAATCTTCATTCTGTAATCGTCGCCAAATCATCTCGGTAATAACTCCAGAGATATCATCAGGATGGGCGGAGTTATATCCCTCCCCTTCGGGCGTGGGTGGGACCCAATGTCCGAGCAAGTTCCTGACCCATAAGGAAAATCCAAAATGCTCGTTAATGAGATCCTCTTTACGGACCTGTTTAAGATGTTCTTCTTGCTCAGGTGACATTTCTGAAAGAACAATTAATACAGCCTCTTCAATATTTTCTGGTTTCTCTGATCGCATATGCTGAAAGTGAGTGTCCTTAGTTTTTGTTATATCCAAATTCTCTTGTTTTTAATATGCCCTTCCACCAGCCTTCTCTTGCCAGAATGGTTTGGTCATCAGTAGTTGATTTAAAAATGTCCAGAATAGAATATTCAAAATTGGTCTTTACATATTCAAAATCTATTTTTTTTAATTCGACATTTCCACCGTGACCCGTTCTAACATACGAACGCCATCGCCCTAAAATCATATATTCGCCATATGCTGAACCCACATACATTTTTCCATTAGAAACATCCGTAATTAGGTATACACCTTTCTGGTTTTGTAGTGCTGTTTTCCAACCTTCCTTTGCAATAACTCTGGACAACTCTCCCCAAGAGAGCCGAATTTTATCATAACCTGGGAATATGTCATTGTCAAAAGTATCGGGCAGAACTTGTACTACCTCACACTCATCAATAACTGAAGTAGCCAACCGAATCATTGTCTGTGCTTTGTTTTGAAATTTAATAATTAAGCGCCCAAAATATTTTTCGTAATCTGATAAAACCTCATACTCATAGCCTACTCCATCAAAATTATTCAAATCTCTAGTCACCCTACCTACATGAAATAGGAGCCATAAATTATCTTCATTGAGCCTTAGAAAGCCGATTGTTATTTGTCCATTTTTATATGATTTATTCCTTTTGTAGTTCCAATATTGACCTTCGAGCAATGTGTCAGTATCAGCATTTTTAAATAAAGCTAATGGGTTCCAGTTGTCTTGAAACATCAGATTAAATCGTATCTTAACATTATTAAGATCATCTAGTCTCAAGATCTCATTCAGTAGTATTCTATTCTTGGCTTTCCTCATCTATATTTATCCTCTAGGTATACCTAACTTCTTAGGCTTGAGCTGCTTCCTTGAGCAGAATCGCTTTGTTCGATAATTGTATCCATCCACGTCATTGAGTGTGAGTCAACCCCAAACTTTTATTGCCTTTCTATTCTCTTCCCCAATTCTATCACGACAACCCACGCAAGCGCACATATTCTCGATAATCAGGCAAATTTTTAAGATTCGCATGGTTTGGTTGGTTGGCATGGCAATAAATGCACAGAGCCTGAAGGTTTGAATAGTCATTCATGCTTTTATCAAAAGAGACATGGTGCCATATATTGCTATTTGGAGAAAATCCAATAAAGTACACTGATGCTTATAGTCACAATAATTAATGGACCGAATGAACCTCCTGAACTTGGAGTAACACCCTCCCTCTTCATCGTTTTTCTCCACGTTTGTTCATACTCGATATACTTGCGCAAAACAATTTCAGAATCGGGACCTGCTCCTGAAACAAGGGTAGCGCAGGAATTAGCTGCTTTGTCTCTGTTGGCTTTGTCGCCAGCCAAATGATACCATGCCGATATAAACGATGATGCTAGCATGTACCGTTGTATTAAGGACGTCTCATCCATTGTCAGGGGATTTGCAGTTGGCCAATCACTTTCCTTAACACTTAACTGACCCTCAATGAATGCATCACGACCTTTCCTGTAAATATCTATGTCTTCAGCTGGATGATTATCAATAGCCTTCTCACAAAGAACAATAAGTTCCTCAATTTCATTCATTATTTTGTGTTTATCCCAAATACCCTTTGTGTCAGAGGCAATGTCCGTTTCTGTCACTGGTTCCTCCTCCGTTTCACGCTCTTGTTCGGGTTTAGCCTTGGTTACTTCTTTTTGTTTTCCTTTGCTCTCAGCCTTTACTCTCAGCCTTCGCTGCCTCAATTTCAGATAAGCCAATTTCAGTTTCAGTTGCTTTAATTTAGCTTTGGATACTTCACTCTCGGATGAGTCCTCTTCAATCAATTCTCTATGGCGCATATACCCATGGGTCACGATGATTCGAGTAGATCTATTGCATGGTTCATGCCAGTAGGTGTGGTGACCATCAGAAAGCCGTTCTGATACTTCTATATCACAACATGAGCACTTAAAGCTTATATCTGCCTTTATGTCTTCAACAGTATCATGCCCAAGACGTACACCGCGAGAATTATCTTCCACGAGAACCCAATCGCCATTTACCTCAGATTCTTTATAGACCTGTTCACACTTCCAACATTCCCCTTTGACCCTATCCTTTTTGGTCTGCAAAGCCCCACATTCAGGACATCGATATTCCCTATCCATTTATCTACAACCCGTAGCTGATTCGATTGATGAGTTAATTGTATCCATCCACTTCATTTTCGTTTGCTCATCTTTTCATCTGAGTCCGGTCTAGGTTGAATTACTGAGCTGATAAAACTCTTCATGAGCTTCGTCAATTCTCCTAAAGTGATTGCATAAATTATGTAACATTGGCCCTACCACTTCATTTGGATCTGTTTCATTCCAATCAACGAACTTTTCCATTTGATGGAGACAATATGCTGAAATCGGACAGGCAAGCCTTGGATCGGGATTATCATATTCAAGATGTGGAGTATAGTAATCGCCTTTTTGCTTCAAATGGTGAAGACTTATCTCATACCATCCTCCATGAACAAAATGACTTCCCGACCCAAAAAGATATGAATATTCATCCTCTCGGCCGAGATGCTTCAAGATGTCAAAAAACGATTTCCCATCCATTCGCCATTTTGTGTTTTCAAAAAGCGTCTCTCTGCTGATTCCATCTCGATTTAATCGATTATGTATTTTTTCTTTGATACGACTCTCAATATCTGTGAGCGGTCGTTCTGATTCCTTTTTCTCAAGATCTTGAAGATTTCCTTTTTCTGCTTTGTATGAAGACAATATATAGCTCTCAAATGATTCATGTTCTGCATCAAACAGGTAATCAACCTTTACGATTGTCTCGTACATCAATCTCATAAATATTGCGGCCAATTCTGCCTGTCTATTGACAATGAACTGAAGAAATCCTTCATAATGCTTCCGAAGTCTCACCATATGGCCCATGACTATCGCTGAGTTTCGAGGTAAGCCAGTCACCGCCTCTTCTTCGTCATGTGCCAATGCCAAACTGATTGTCAATAAGTACAAAGTATCATTCATTAAGGGGACTACATAGTCCATGTATTCCTCATCAGAAGTAAAAGTAGAGAAATCTGGTGAGGCACTTATTACCTGTGCTATCTGGTTTAATCGTTCTGAAATATTGACAGTCGTCATATTATTTCAACCTTACGTGATAATATTGAATTTTCATTGAGGTTTCGCTCATGAACCCATACCTACCGTCTATTTAAGTTCATCAAACTTTTTTTTCGTTCTATCCATAGCAGCTTGGCCTTCTATATCAATTGCATCCATTTGTGCCTTTGTAGACAACCATATTTCCCGCTTACATATAATCTGCTTCATCTCTCCTGCTTCATATACATGAACCACGTAAATATCTTCTCCGTCCGCCAAGCGTGAAACAGAATCTTCAGAAACGTCTGTGCCAACTGTCCATGACTCTGTTTGATAACCAGTATTGGGGTTAATAATGTGAGCTGTCACATTCTCTGGTATTTTTCTTAGCAGTTTATTGAAAAATCCCATTGCTTCTCTCCTCTTTTTTTGCTTCTCTAACGCACCGTGCTTGAGAGGCTTCCTGATAATGTATCGCTTGGTAAGTTAATTGTATCCTCCCCATCATTTTCGTTCAGCAGTCCCTTGCGTGTGAGTCATGTCTACCTTGTTAGACACTTTAATTGTATTAATTTTCATACAATTGCATATTCTCTTCATAGCGCATCTTGGCCCAATATTTAACAGCTAAGACAAATTTTTCATCTTTGGGAAATGAAGATGAGTAAATAAAATCAGTTCTTTGCTGTTTGGTAAGAGGGCCGAAAGGGTGTTCAAGGAATCCTGGTGCTGAGGGAGCATTTCTTGCCTGTTCGATCACCTTTTTTAAAATATTTTCTGGCCAATAAGGAAATGGCTCTTTCCCAATGCCTCGAATAAATACAGAATCCATCAGATCCGCTTCGATTACCCACTCTTTCCGATTTTCGAAAGTTGATGCGATCGCACCAATGAATATTGCAGTTTCGTGTTCAGGTTTATAAACTGTTCCTACGTCAATCATGTAGCAAACATCATCTCTCCATTTTAGTATTTTTCCATTGATCATACCCTCTGTCAACGGTTTCGATTTTTCAACAAATGCATCACAAGCTGCAAGCAGTATTACGACGCTAAATAGTATTGCGGCTCTCTCGCGGTTGATCTTACATTTTTTAGTGGGGACCATCACACCTACTCCATATGTGTCTAACACTATAGCCTTGAGCACCGTCCTGAAAAACAGTCATAACAGTTCATCTTTTTGTGTCCTTCCCCATAATTTTAGAAACCCGCTAATTGGCTGTGCGCCTGCTCTTAGTATTTGTTAAACTTTTCCAAATTGCATTAGGGGTAGGCATAATAGCTACTTCCAAAAGTTTTCCATATTTCATCTCCAACTGATCCCCTAAGCCAAATAGCATTTTCCAGAAACTCAGAAGACATTAATGAATCTCGGCTATGGGAATATACAAGTGCTGTAACCTTCATTATGGAGGAAGGCTGGTTTATCGCTATATCATTAAGAAAGTTTAGTTCAATAGGCAGATCACATTTTCCTGTGTCCATTTTCGATCTGAAAATATCAGCATGCCAATAGGGTATATAAGTGTTACTGCTACCTGGAATATATTCAGAAACTCTACCTCTTCTGCTGTCATCAAGAATTGAATCCAAAATACCATGGTACCACACCTGTCTAATAGTACCAAAGGGTACACTTTTAAAGGGTATGAATGTATTCCAAACATTATTGGTTGTTACGCTGCGACCAAGTTGAACTTCCCAAATACGATGTGTCTTAACATCATACAAAGCTGAGAAATCGACGTTGGCAACATTTTTAAAGTTGATGTAAAAGTACAGAAACGTGATAAATGCAATTAAATAGACATATAGAAAAGAGTCTGTGTTCTTGTGATTGTGACTACTCATACTGCCCATACTCCCTGATGTGAATTCGAATTTATAGTATGCCTAACGTTCTAGGCTTGCCCTGCTATTGTCATATGCTCACCACATTTCGGACAACCATCCCTAACAATCCAAGGCACAACATTAGACGAATTACAGTCAGGGCAGCGATTTAGAAAACTTGGTGTAACATCAGGATCATCGACAAACATCCCACCATGGAATTCTATAGGAACTTCAACCAATGATTTGCAGCCCAGACAATGCCTGGTATCCACCGTAGCAATTGGTGCTCTATCGGGCTCGTCCCAGACTTCTGCGAAATATCCACAGGAATGACATTTATACTTGGATCTAGTACTCAGTTTGAACCCCCAGATTTTGAATTTAACTTGCGTGAATCTAGCCGGAGGGCTTGTTATATAAAAGATAAACCCCCAGGAACCGAAGTTCCTAAGGGCTTGGGGGTATGTTAATATAATCTAGCATGGTTTATTTCCCCAATTTAAAGCTGATTGGGGGTGAAGATTGCCAATTTTACCAGGTACGCGGCAGAAACGACCTCCCAGGATGGACGAGGATGCGATGATTTAAAAATCAAGGGTTAGGACATGCGTGTTAAACGGTGTTTTAGATGGTGCTAAAGTGTCCTAAGTAACAGTAATAATAATTGGTTAGAGATAAATATCGCTTGACAAATCAATAAAAATGTACTATATTAAGTTATGATCACAAAGCAAAATTGATCCCGCAAAACGAAGCAAGAAACCCAACGAAAATTGAAGAGACGAGATGGCCCAAATCGGGCTTTTTGATATTACTAGTCGGGAGATTTTTCTCCCGACTTTTCCCTCCCAGGTCGGGAGGCTCTTTAACCGTGAGGTAACAACATGCAACAAACTATAGAGACAACCGAGTTCTTTCTGGCAGCTTTTCTGTACTCAGAAGGAATCACATTATCTGGACATTTCCGTGATGGGAAACGTTCTACTTTCTCATTTTCTGGAGAAGGTGTTAATGATCTTGCTCTCTCATTCTACAATGAGACTGCAAATACAAACGTGGCGACATTCGCTAAATCTATCCGTCAGCTTAAAAGCATTATGTACGGAACTACAACAATACAACCTGACAACTATAATGATGAAAGGCATACACGAATCACAAGCTGACGTTTTCGCTGCAATCGGAGGAAGAGAAGATGTCTATGCTCTTCAGGATTCAAGCGGCAATTACTATCCCAAGCACTCCCCCTTTACCCTAGATATTTACCAAGATGATTCCACAACTGTGGGAGCATACCTAGTCGGGTCCAATGACCTGGTTAAGTCAGCTGTCATTGATATTGATATCAACAAAGATGCACTTACCCTGTACTCTCGTGAGGTATTTGAACCACTGCTGAAAGAGCAAACTGTTCAAATTCAAAAAGTACTAGATTCACATGGGTTCTCATCTGTGATAGAGGATAGTGGTAACAAGGGGTATCACTTGTGGATATTTCTTGAGCGCCAAGTTTTTGCGGGAGATTTGAGGAAAACGCTCCACAACCTAGAGACTGAGTTTCAATTGGTTGATCCCAGGCTACACTGGGAGCTATTCCCGAAGCAGGATCGAGTAGCCACAGATAAATTGGGCAATCTTATAAAACTGCCATTCCAATTTCATAAGGTAACAAACAGACGTTGCACCTTTGTGAACAGTGCTTTTGAGGCATATTTGCCTCAAACATTACCCATCAATGATATTGGACTGATTACAAAAGCTCCTAAACCTAGGACCAATACTATCCCTAAAATATCAGGAATGGCTCGCAACAGCGTCAGTCCTCACAACATGAATTTCATGTTTGATAAATGTTCAGTATTACAGCGTTTGATTAAGACTTCAGATCCTGGTTTGTTTGAAGGAACAACGGGTCATACGGCTAGATTATTTCTGGCATCCCTGATGATTCCCTTTGGTGGTAAGGGTAGAGACAAAGTTCATGAGATTCTTTCTCAGGCTAACGATTATGATGAGAGCAT
>Ga0233437_1005137_pt1 | contig 14592 bp, 7 predicted proteins | sample SI_122_August201_FD_182714 | JGI IMG/M metagenome (GOLD analysis project Ga0233437, IMG submission 182714) | Seawater microbial communities from Saanich Inlet, British Columbia, Canada - SI_122_August2016_200_MG | ecosystem: Environmental > Aquatic > Marine > Inlet | place: Canada: British... | reverse complement strand
GATTTGCCAAAGGACAGCATTATTGTAAATGAACCGTTTTCCTTTTATGAAACCTACCAAAAGGGGATCTGGTTCGTTTCAGGAACCTTTATTTTACTTTTGATTCTTATTTTGTTTCTTATGGCGAATATTTCCAAGCGCAGGCGGGCCGAAAAGAGGTCGAAAGAGAGCGAGGAAAGATATCGAAAACTGTTCCAGTCCGCATCGGACGCAGTGTTTTTGGTGGATGTGGAATCCATGAATGTACTGGATGTAAACGAAGCGGCAGTCGAGTTATACGGATATCCCTATGATAAACTGGTCAAAATGAAAGTGCCGGAGTTGTCCGCTGAACCTACTGAGTCGGAAACTGCTTTGAAACAATTACGGCCCACCGTCATTCCCATCCGATATCACCGGAAAAAAGATGACACTGTTTTCCCCGTTGAAATCACGGCCAACTATTTTGACCTGGACGGCAGGAAAATTAATATCAGCGCGATTCGAGATGTCAGCCAGCGGATTGAATATGAAAAGGAGAAGGAACTTCTGGAAACCCAATTGCGCCAATCCCACAAAATGGAGTCCATCGGCAACCTGGCCGGCGGGATCGCCCACGATTTCAACAACATCCTGTCCGTCGTCATCGGTTATACGGAACTGTCCCTGGACGATGTGGAAAAAGGTACCCACATGGAAGATCAGCTACAGAAGGTCTATATGGCTGGAAAACGGGCGAAAGACCTGGTGAAACAGATCCTGGCCTTTGCTAGACAATCGGGAGAAGAAATAAAGCCCATGAGGGTCGATGCTATAACAAAAGAAGTACTCAAATTCCTGCGGTCTTCAATTCCTGTCACCATTGAAATAAATCAGAAAATCGAGAGTGAATCCCTCATAATGGGAAATGCAACCCAGGTTCATCAGGTTTTGATGAACCTGTGTACCAATGCCGCGCACGCCATGGAAGACGCGGGCGGCATGCTCCAGGTGGGGCTGAAAGATGTGCTGATTGATGACCGGTTTCATGTGACAGGGCGGGAGTTGAAACCGGGGTATTATTTAAAATTGACGGTGTCCGATACCGGAACCGGGATAGCTCCCGACGTTATGGAAACCATCTTCGATCCATATTTTACAACGAAAGGGCCCGGCGAGGGATCCGGCTTGGGACTTGCCGTGGTCCATGGTATCGTTGAAACCTATGGGGGCACTGTTTCCGTGGAAAGTGTTTTGGGGAAAGGAACTGTTTTTTCAATTTATTTGCCTGTGGCCGAAAAGCAGGAAATCCACCATGAGATTGCATCCGAACCATTGTCCTCCGGAACGGAACGGATATTATTCGTGGACGATGAACTCCCCATTGCGGATGCGGGCGGCCAGATCCTTGAACGTCTCGGTTACTCGGTTACCACAATGACCAGCAGCGTGGAGGCATTGGAACTGTTTCGATCGAAACCGGACGATTTTGACCTGGTCATCACCGATATGACCATGCCGACCATGACCGGCGATATGCTATCCGTGGAACTGATGAAAATACGGCCCGGTATCCCGGTGATTCTCTGCACCGGTTACAGTAAAAAGATAACGGATAAAGCGGCTTCGGCCATGGGCATCAAAGGATTTGCGTACAAACCCATTGTGAAAGCGGATCTGGCGAGAACGGTGCGAAGAGTACTGGATGAAGGCGAGGATTAACCACATGAACATCAAAAACGACAAAACCACATTCCCGACAATTCATAAACGAATCATTTTGGTGTTTATCCTCTCCAGCGTATTTGCCATTTTGCTGGTGGGGAGCGCCTTAAACTATGCCCTTAAAAAAACAACCATGGATGAGTGGAAGAAAAGGCAGGCCTTCGTAACCCTTGAATTTGCGCCCCAGTGCGATTTCGAAATAAATGAAGTCAAAAGAAACCTTGAGTTCTTATCCAAAATGCCCGCCTTTTCCAAACTGTTATCTATTAACCAAATTGATCGCTCTGTAAACGGTATCCCTGAAAACGTGGATATGGAGAAGCGCGGAATTCTGAGGGAACTCATGGCACTGGACAAGAGATTCTCCTCACTCGTCATTCTAAGACCCAATGGCGATATTTACCTTGTCAGCCCATTTAAGACGCAACTCAAATTGAAAAGAACCAACTTTTCAGACAGAGCCTATTTTAAAGAGGCCCTCCGAACGAAAAGACCCGTCATCTCGGATAGTTTCCATAGTGCCGCGGGGAATCCGGTTGTGACGGTGACGGTCCCTGTTTTGGATAAATCTGGGAATATTACGGCCTGTATCGTCGGAGGCGTTCACCTCACCGACCTTTCCAGGCTTGTGAGCAAATCCCGGATCGGTGACTTTGATTTCGGATTTATCGTCGATAGACGGGGGCATCTGATCGCCCATACGGATACCGGATTGGTCAAGAAAGAACAGCGCGAGCGCTATTTAGAACACGCTCTCGTTTCAAGGTTTCTCCATGAAGGCCGGGGCGATGAATCAAAAGTTATGATCAAAGATTGCGTGGACCCCGTGGATGGAAAAGAGTATCTCTCGAGCTTTGTGAAGTTGAAGTCGGGATGGGGTCTGGGACTGGCCCAGAGCAGAAAGGCGATTCTCTCCGAGATTCGCCCGGTCATCTGGCAGATCACACTCCTGGTGTCCATTATCATACTGGTGGTCAGTGTCGCCGGTGTACTGTTTGCCCTGTGGATCGGGAAACGCTGGGAAACCACCGAAAAGGCCTTGGCAAAAAGTGAAAGCCGGTTCAGGGAAATGTTTGAACAGTCACCTTTCGGCATCGCGTTAATCGGCTCATTGAAAGGGAGCCTCTATGAACTCAATCCAAAGTTTGCGGAGATTTGCGGCAGAACCGTTAACGAAATGATCCAGACGGACTGGATGAGTTTTACCCATCCCGATGATGTGCAGGAAGACCTGGACAATATGGCCCTATTGAATGCCGGGAGGATACCCGGTTTTAATATGGACAAACGATATATCCGTCCGGACGGTTCCTTTGTCTGGGCTAATATGACCATTGCCCCTGTAAGCGTGGAGGATGCGGCCCATCCGCGTCATCTTTGTATGATTGAGGATATCACTGAGCAAAAGGAGGCCGCGGAAGAAAAAAAGCAGCTCCAGGACAAACTCCAGCAGTCCCAGAAAATGGAGGCCGTCGGGACCCTGGCAGGTGGGATTGCCCATGATTTCAACAATATTCTGGCCGTTATCCTGGGGAATGCGGAATTGGCCGCCGATGATATTTCCCCTGGAAACCCGGCCGGTAAGTCCTTAAAGGCCATCCATCAGGCTTCTATCAGGGCAAAGGATATGGTCCGGCAGTTGCTTGCTTTCAGCCGGAAGAGCGACGAAGAGACCAAACTCTTGAATATGACGCCCATCGTCAAAGAATCCATGAAAATGCTCAGATCCGCCGTCCCCACCAGTATCGAGTTTAAACAGCACATTTCGGGTGATGCCTGTAACATTCTGGGAGACGCCGCTCAGATCAATCAGATTATGATGAATCTGGTCACGAACGCTTCCCACGCCATGTCCCAAGAGGGGGGGCTCCTGGAGGTGACCCTTGAAAAGGTTGTCCTTCAGGAAGAAACACCCTGTTTTGATTTTATCCTGTCCCCCGGTCCCCACATCAGGCTGAAAATGCGGGATACGGGTAAAGGCATTGAGCCCAAAATTTTGGCCCGAATTTTTGACCCCTATTACACCACCAAGGAAGTGGGCAAGGGTACGGGAATGGGCCTTTCCGTGGTTCACGGCATCGTGAAGCGGCATGATGGCGGTATTCTGGTTGAGAGCACACCTGGGGAAGGAACGGTCTTTGAAATCTATTTCCCCGCACTGGAAAAGATGGTGGCGGAAGAAGAAAAGCCCGAGGGAGAAATCAAAGGGGGTTCCGAAAGCATTCTCTTTGTGGACGATGAAGAATCCATGGTGGATTTGAACCACCAGCGCCTTACGCGATTGGGTTATCAGGTAAAAAGCACCACGAAACCATTGGAAGCCCTGGAATGGTTTAAAGCCGACCCGGACCAGTTCGATGTCATCATCACCGATATGACCATGCCCCATATGACCGGAGATAGATTGATCAAGGAGATCCTGGCAATTCGGCCGCATATGCCGACGATCATCTGTACGGGCTACAGTGAGAGGATGTCCGCCAAGGAAGCGGAAGCCCTGGGTGCACGAAGATATATTGAAAAACCCATGGGCGTCCGAGATCTGGCTTCGGCACTTCGAGACGTTCTGGAGGAGAAGGATGAGCCATAATTCCGGTTTGGAGAGAAAATGTTGAGTCGAAAAGATCTTGTTTGGTTGTCTATCATACTTTTCCTTTGTCTTTTTGCTTCCCCGGCATTTTCATCTCAGCCGCAGGAATCATCAAGTATTCAAACCCAGGGTTCCGGCACAATTCCACAGAATAAAGTTGAGCTTACTCAAGAAGAAAAAGCCTTTCTTCAATCCCATCAGGTGATACGGCTCGGTACGGATGAGACATGGGAGCCTTTTGTGTCCAGTGGGGCAGACGGCACATTGCGAGGGGTTGATGTTGATTTTATTCAATACATAAACGAATCGACCGGATCCCATATCCAGCTGGTCACGGGTTCATGGGCGGACATGGTAAAAAAAGCCAAAAACCATGAAATTGACGGCCTGGTGACTTCCGCCCCTCTTGAAGCCAGAGAGCCATATTTTAACTTTTCGCATGTCTATGTTTCAGAATTCATGCTCGTACTTCTTCCATTTGACAGCGCTTTGAAAATTACTGAATTGAGCGATTTATCAGGAAAAACCGTTGCTGTTCAGAAGGGAAATGAAGCCTACTCCGCACTCTTAAAACCGTATCCCGGCATCAAAGTTGTGGAAGCGGATTCCGAGATAGAATCAGCAAAAATGGTCGTGGAAGGAAAGGCCGATGCCAGCATTACGGGTACATCAAGCTATAAAATAATCCATGGACATTTCCTGCAGTCCATTAAAATTGGCTATGTCGCAACCGAAAAACCATTGGATTTGGTGTATTCCATCCGCAAAGACTGGCCGGAATTGGTGACCATCGTTAACAAAAGTCTTGAGTCCTTACCCCGGGAAACCCTCAATACCATTTATCTGCGCTGGTTTGGAATGAGCCCTCCGGAGCCTGTTTCGGATAAGCGGATCAGCACAACCATCGTTGATAATTATTACCCCTACACCTTTGTAAATGAAACCGGGGAACCGGACGGTTTCAGTGTGGATCTCATGAAAGCTGCAGCCCAGGTCATGGGGGTTGAAATCCGCATAAATGTCGACTCTTGGGAACAGGCGAGAAATGGGTTGAAGACGGGGGAGATCGATTTCCTCCCCATGATGGCCTATTCCAAAGAAAGAGATCAGGAGTTTGATTTTTCAGCGCCCCATACCATCGCTTATGACGCTTTTTTTATCAGGAAGGGATCGCCTGTAATCAAGTCATTAAAGGATCTCCGGCAGAAGAAAATCATTGTGATGAAGAATGACCAGGCCCATGATTATCTACGGTCTCTGGATTATATAACCGATGATCAGTTGATATTCACAGACGACTTGCAGGATGCTCTCAGGATGCTGGCAGCCGGGAAGGGAGACGCGGCCCTGATGCCAAAACTGGTGGGGTTGACTTTTATTAAGAAGCTCAATCTCACAAACCTGGAGTTGGCGCCTCTTGTGATTGAAGAGTACAGGCGCCCATTTGGTATCGCTGTCAAGGAGGGGAACCAGGAACTTCTGGAGCGGTTAAGCCAGGGTTTGAGCATTTTAAAGGAAACCGATCAGCAAAAGGAAATCTATGAAAAATGGTTTGGGATCTATAAATCTTCAGAGATGTCTTTCACGGATGTATTGAAGTATTTTTTCTGGTTTATCCTGGCTTTCATTTTGTTTGGCGTCATTTTCTTCTTCTGGTTCGTATCTTTGAAAAGGCAGGTATCCATACGAACAAAAGACCTCAAGGAAGAAATCGAAGAACGTAAGCGCGTGGAGGAGGCGCTGCGGGAGAACGAGAAGAAATATAGAAGGCTCGTGGAAAAGGCCGTGGTGGGTGTCTATCAAGTTACCAGAGAGGGCGGGTTTCGGTTTGTGAATGAAAAGATGGCTCAGATGTTCGGGTATGACAACCCGAAAAGGTTTCTTGCCGAAGTTGTTACGATTGCGGACCTGTATGTCAGACCGGAAGAAAGACCGGCCCTTCTCCGGGAAATGGATGAAAACGGTTCCATTCATGGGAGGGAAGTGGAATTCAGGAAAAAGGATGGCGGGAGTCTCTGGGTGGCCTTGTCTTCAAGGGGGATCAGGGAGGAAATTTACGAAGGTTTGATGGAAGACATTACCGAACGCAAGCGTGCGGAAATTGAAAAAGAGAAACTTCAATCCCAGCTCCAGCAGTCCCGGAAAATGGAAGCTGTTGGAACCCTGGCGGGTGGGATTGCCCACGATTTTAATAATATTCTGGCCGTTATCTTGGGTAATGCGGAACTGGCCTCAAGTGATGTTCCCGATTGGAACCCCGCAAGTAAGTCCTTGAAGGCCATCCATCAGGCTTCCCTCAGGGCAAAGGATATGGTCCAGAAATTGCTCGCTTTCAGCCGAAAAAGCGACGGAGAGATCAAACCCCTGAGGCTGACGCCCGTTATCAAAGAATCTATGGAAATGCTCCGACACGTGGTCCCCACCAGCGTGGAGTTCGCACAACGCATTTCGGATGATCCCTGTAATATCCTGGGGGATGCCGCTCAAATCAATCAGATTGTGATGAATATGGTCACGAACGCGGCACACGCCATGTCCGAAGAGGGGGGACTCCTGGAAGTGACCCTTGAAAAGATTGTCCTTCCAGAAGAAACACCCTGTTTTGATTTCATCCTGCCCCCCGGTCCCCATATCCGGCTGAAAGTGCGGGATACGGGTAAAGGCATTGAACCCAAAATTTTAGCCCGAATCTTTGACCCCTATTACACCACCAAGGAAGTGGGCAAGGGCACGGGGATGGGTCTTTCGGTGGTCCACGGCATCGTGAAGGGGCATGATGGCGGCATACGGGTTGAGAGCGAGTCAGGGGAAGGAACGGTCTTTGAGATCTATTTCCCCGCACTGGAAAAGATGGTGGCGGAAGAAGAAAAGCCCGGGGGAGAAACCAAAGGGGGGTCTGAAAGGGTTCTCTTTGTGGACGACGAAGAATCCATGGTGGATTTGAACCACCAGCGCCTTACGCGGTTAGGCTATGAGGTGAAAAGCACCACAAATCCATTGGAAGCCCTTGAATGGTTTAAAGCCGATCCGGATCAGTTCCATGCCGTCATCACCGACATGACCATGCCCCATATGACCGGAGACCGATTGATCAAGGAGATCCTGGCAATACGGCCGCATATGCCGACGATCATCTGCACGGGCTACAGTGAAAAGATGTCCGAAAAACAAGCCGTGGCACTCGGTGCCCGCAAATACTTGGAAAAGCCCATGGAGACCCGGGAACTGGCCGTCTCACTTCGGGAGGTTCTGGATGGTTGAACTCGGGAAAATCAATCGTCAATTGTCAGCCAATGGAACGGGAGCATTACAGCAAAGATCGCAACAACCTTAAGTAGTCTTTTGTTGATTCATACACCACATTTGTAATGAAATTGATAAATCGTCGTTGGTCTTTTTGCCCGGTCTGAGCCAGACGTAAACTGGTCAAATAATCGTTCCTTAATACCGGAGGGATAATGCTCATAACATATCCCGTTTGCATCAGCCCCACGTTCATTAACAAGCGGGCAGTGCGGCCATTTCCGTCGATAAATGGGTGAATGGTAACCAACTTCAAATGCAGCCAGGCAGAAAACTCGACCGGATGAATGGTCGAACGTTTGCGTGCGATTTCTTCGATAAATACTTTCATCGATTCAGATATTTCGTTGGGTGGGGGGGGGATATATTCCGTACCGGTAATGATAATTTTTTCCCGGCGATATGTGCCCGCGTTTGTTGCGTCGATCCGATAATAAAAAAACCGGTGCAGCTTTCGAATATCGTTTTCGGTGATCGAGTCTCTTTTTGCTACCTTGTATACAAAATCATAAGCCTCACTATGCCCAATTGCTTCAAAATGGTCGCGAAGCGGTTTCCCACCGATGGTAATCCCCTCCTCAATCACGATTTTGGTTTCCGTTTCCGTCAGAGAATTACCCTCCAGAGCATTGCTGGCATAGGTCAAGCCAATACGAAAATACGCCTTTAGCTGGCGCAGAACAGACGGGTTGGAAATGGGACGAAAAGGCTCAATCTCCCGGTTGAGTTGTTCGATGTCCGCAATCCGGTTTTTGTAGTCCATGCGAGCCTCCCGACGGATGAGAAATAAGGTAAGCTAAAGTGTGATAAGATAATGAAGAATGCAATATTTAAGCTCTGAGTATATAGAATTTAACCTTGTGGGTCAAGAAGAAAATGACCATAACATCACCTGTAAACTGAGAGGTGGCAATGCCTTATTTCTGATTTACAACCGGTTCTGCTATCTTTGGCGCCATACCCTAAAAGGTTCAGGTGCGTCTTTCAATTAAAGCAGAGAGCGCAAGTTGAGAGTTCTTGCTCAAAACCATGAATTATGCTATCGAAGTCTCGGAATATAAACGCTCCGTACTTTTTAATAAACCCCCCATCGGCATAGGGGGACTTTTTTTGAATGGGGCTAACCGCATTAGAAACAGCAAGAGGTGTTTAAACAGTGAACAGATCGGTTTATTCAAGTGTCGGTAAAAAGGAAGATACCACGGGTATAGCCCGGCGCGTGGCACAGATCAGCGTATCGGCCATCAAGCAGATGCCTGTTCTTGCCAGCAAGATTGAAGGGTGTATTTCTCTTGGCCAGGGGATTCCCTCTTTCGGAACCCCTTCTTTTATTCGCGAAAGCGTTATTGCGGCCCTCAAAGATGATGCGTTTATCGGTAAATATTCTCTTCAACCGGGAATTCCGGAGTTGAAACTGGAAATTGCCCGCTATCTGAGGCGAAACCGTGGGATGATGGTAGATCCTGAAACGGAACTCTTTGTCAGTTGCGGTGCCATGGAAGCGCTTGCTGGGGTCATTTCCACCATCGTCGAACGGGGTGATGAGGTCCTGATCCCTTCTCCAAATTATTCTTCCCATATCGAACAGATCCTTTTTGCTGAAGGGAATCCGGTATTTGTCCCTCTCATTGAGGAAGCGGAATGGCGGCTGGATATTGAAGGTTTCAGAAAAGCCCTGACCCCAAAGACCAAGGCCATTCTGCTGTGCAATCCCATGAATCCCACGGGCGCGGTTTTTCGCGAAGCGGATTTGAGGGGACTGGCGGAAATGGCGCTTGAACGGAATCTTTTTGTCATTTCCGATGAGGCCTATGATTTTCTCCTCTACGATAATATGCCCCATTTCAGCTTCGCATCAATTCCGGAATTAAAAGATCTGCTGATTACCTGCAAAAGTTTTTCCAAAATGTACTGTATGACCGGTTGGCGGGTGGGGTATATGGTTGCTGCCGCGCGAATTGTTGATCAGGTGCTGAAGGTGCACGACGCCTTTGCCATCTGCGCGCCCACCATCAGCCAGTATGGTGCCCTGGCAGCCCTTAAAGCCACCAATGGGACGGATGGGGAGGGGGATCGGTTTATTCAGAAGCTGGTGGCGGCTCTCAGTGCCAGACGGGGTGTGATCTGTGATCGCCTGGATGGCCTTTCCCAAATCTTTTCCTATCAGAAGCCGAAAGGTGCCTATTACGTGTTTCCAAAAATCGGTCTTGATAACAAAGATGATATGGATTTGTCACTGCGACTGCTTCATGAAGCAAAGGTTATTACGATCCCCGGAAGCGGTTTCGGCCCAACAGGTGCCGGCCATATCAGGTTGTCTTTCGGGGCGCCCGAGGAAGACATCCATGAGGCCTTTGACCGCATCGATGCATGGGTGGATCAGAGATTGAAGGGGTAGGAGTTCTTGAACCATGAGCGAAAACGCTATGGTGATCAGAATGGAAGTAAACGGAGTCGAACACCGGTTGCACGTGTCTACCGGGGATACCTTGCTGGATCTGTTAAGGGATAAATTGGATCTGAAAGGGGTTAAAAGGGGGTGTTCCGCGGGCCAGTGTGGATCGTGTACGGTCATTATGAATGGAAAGGCCGTCAATGCCTGCCTGGTTCCAGCTGTTCGCGCCAACGGGAAGCGCATCGCCACCGTAGAAGGTCTAGAAGGGCAAAACGGACTCCACCCGCTTCAAAAGGCGTTTGTGGCAAACGGCGCCGTTCAATGCGGGTTCTGCACTTCCGGGATGCTCATGTCCGCCAAGGCCCTTCTGGATGCTGATTCGAACCCCGACAGAAAAAAGATAACGGAATCCCTGTCAGGCAATCTGTGCCGATGTTCCGGCTACAAAAAGATTATAGACGCGGTTGAAGGGGCATCCAAAAATGATATGACCCCGGTTCAATCAATGACCAGCGACCAATGACTGACACGCTTACAGGCGGAGTGACGTGATGAAACAAACATTTAAAGTGGTGGGCAGGGGTTATCCCCGCCACGAGGCCGAAGACAAAGTCCGGGGAAAAGCGGTCTATACAGATGATCTGGAATTTTCGCGCATGGTCTACGGAGCGATCCTTCGAAGTCCCTATCCCCGGGCGAAAGTGGTTGAAATCGACGCGTCCGAGGCCAGGAAACTTCCTGGTGTAATGGGCATACTCCTGCCCGGGGATGTGCCGCAAAAACCATACAATTGTTCTGGAAACCCGCCTTCCCCCCTGGCCATTCAGGATGAAAGAATCCTGACGGATCATCCCCTTCACGTGGGGGATCGGGTTGCAGCCGTGGTTGCCACGTCCCCTCGGTTGTGTGAGGAAGCCCTTTCTCTGATCTCCGTTCAATATGAACCCCTGACACCGGTGCTCGACCTGGAACAGGCCACTGGCGAGGATTCGCCGGTTCTCCATCCGGAAATCGGTCCCAGCAATATCTTCAACAAGATCGAAGCGGACCAGGGGGATGTTGAAAAAGGATTTAAAGCCTCGGATCTGGTTCTGGAGGATGTGTTTGAAACATCCGGTATTTTCCACACCTGCATGGAGACGGTTGCCTGCATATGTGATTTTTCCGGCGGAAAGGATCTGGTGGTGTGGAGCAATTCCCAGACCCCTTTTCAGGAAAGGCGCATCCTTTCCAAGTTGGTCGGGTTGCCTGAGAGCAGGGTCCGGATCATCAAACCCATGATGGGCGGCGGTTTCGGTTCGAGACAACAGCTTCACAATCAGGTGGTCGGGGCGCTCCTGTCGCGGCTCGTAAGGCGATCCGTCAAAATTGTGAACACCCGGGAAGAGGAGATGGTGGGAACCTGTGTCAGGCATGCTTCGAAATGTCGGGTCAAGGTGGGGGTTTCAAAAGAGGGGTTGATCCAGGCTTTTCAGGCGGAAGTCCATCATAACTGCGGCGCCTACGCCACCCACAGCCCCATTGTCATGGCGGCCCAGAGCCGTAAGGTGCCGTACCGGGTGCCCCATTATCAATACGAAGGGTATTGTGTGTATACGGACTATCCCGTGGCCGGTGCCATGAGAGGGTACGGAAACCCCCAGTTGTCCTTTGCACGGGAAGTGCTTGTGGATCGGGCGGCCAGGAAACTGAACATGGACCCTGTGGAATTCAGAATGAAGAACAGGATTCTTCCCGGGGACACGGTTCCCGGTTCTCCTCTTGTACTGCAGAGTTGTGCCGTCAAGGAATGTATCGAGGCGGGAGAAGCGATCCGGAACAGGATTGACCGGAATGAAGAGCGCAATTTTGAAGGACGTCGCGATGATGTTGTGGAGCGCTGGGGCATGGCCCTGGCCATGCATACCTCGGGTGCCTCAAACAATACGGGGATGAGCTCCGCCGCCATTTTGATCCACGACGACGGCAGTGCCACCCTTTTGACCGGTTCCGCCGACATGGGACAGGGGAGCGAGACGGCCCTCAGCCAGATTGCCGCGGAAGTCCTGGGTATTTCGCTGAGCGACGTGAGGGTCACGGCCGCCGATACACGGCATACCCCCTATGAAACCGGATCTTTTGCCAGCAGTCAGGCCTATGTGGCGGGACATGCGGTCAATGCCGCCGCCATGGACGTCATAGACCAGACCCGGGGTGCCCTGGCAATCCGATATGGCGTGGAAGCAGGGCCGATTGTTTTTGAAAACCGTCGATTTAAATTTGAACACGGAGAAACGTCCCTGTCATTCAAGGAAGCGGTTTCGGAAGTCCATTTCGGGGAAACCGGTACGGTGATTACCGGCAGGGCCAGCTTTAAAGCCCGCCACAGCGCGCCCCATTCGCCGCCTGCTGGGCCAAAGTGGCTTTTGACAGGCTCACCAACAGTATTACGGTTCGCCATGTGATCGAGGTGGCGGATGTGGGAACCCCCATCAATACGGATATTGTGACAGGCCAGATTGAGGGGGGCATTGCCATGGGGCTGGGATATGCGCTCATGGAGGATCTGGAAATGGACCGACGGGTGTCAAAGCCCGTGACCAATGATTTTTTGGCCTGCAAGATCCCCTCTGCCGTGGACATGCCGGAGATCCATACCCACATTGTGGAAAGTTTTGAGCCCAGCGGTCCCCTGGGGGCAAAAAGTGTGGGAGAAATGACGGTTATTCCCGTGGCCCCGGCCATTGTCAATGCGGTGGTTGCGGCCACGGGTGAAGATATCAGCCGGTTGCCCCTTTCAAAATATTTTAATATGGGACGTCCTTTGTGAGGTTGGGGAAGTGGTGTCAGGGAGATGAGCATGGAAGCAAATGATCCGCGTTACATTTTGCCGGAGTCCATCATATCGGCCGTTGAAATCTTTTCGACCGAACAGACCCCGGCGTATCTGGCCGGCGGAACCGATCTGATACCGCTTCAGAAAAGCGGGCTCTGTCGTCCGTCCTGCTTGATCGATCTTGAAAAGTTTGATGAATTAAAGAAGATCGAAACGCATGAGGACGTGCTCTTTATGGGCGCCATGGTGGATCTTGCTCTGGTGGCCGAAGACGAAACCATCAACCGGCTCCTGGGGCCGGTGGCCCGTGCCGCCCGAAACGTTGCTTCCCCGCAGATTCGCAATATGGCCACCATCGGCGGGAATCTTCTTCAGGAAAGAAGATGCTTATACTTCAATCAGACCGAATTCTGGAGACAAAATGTCGACCCCTGCCACCGCCTGGGCGGAAATTGCTGCTACCAGATCCCTAAAGCCGGTGAATGCCGTGCCCTCTACTATTCGGATCTGGCGCCCATCCTCACGGCTTATGAAGCCCGCGCCCTGGTCTTCGACGGGTTAAACCGCACCGAAGTGCCCATCGGCGAGCTGATCCATGGTCATTGTCATGGCAACCTGGACAAAAGTCTGATCATCGGCATCCGGGTCCCTCATATCAACGATGGGTCCAGCGGTATCTTCATGAAATACGGTGTTCGTCATGCCATTGATTTCGCCTTTTCCAATGTGGGTATACGGTTTACGCCGGAAAAAGACGGTGGCGAACCCGCATCCATTGCGGTCGTGGTGGGCGCCGTGGCAATTGAGCCCGTCCGCCTTGAGGAAACGGAAAATGCGGTGTTGATGGCGTTGAACGGGGGGAAGGTCGACAAGGAACGGATCTATGCGCTTGCACAAAAGGAACTCCAATCCCGTTCCGCCATGATCAGGGAGTTCACGGTTTCCCTGAAAGGAAAGCAAAACGCCCTTTTGATTATCGTGGATGCGTTGAGGGCATTTTTTAACGCCCTGGGGAGATAGCATTTTGTCGGATCAAATGCCATCCCTGGGATCAAAACCCGTTTTAAACGAGGTCCTTGGGAAGTTAAAAAAACACCTTTCCCATGAGGATATCCTGACGCGAGAGGTGGACCGGCGGCTTTATGCCTATGATGCGGGCACCTTATGGAACCATACCCCGGACCTGGTGGTCTTCCCCCGGTCCACGGGGGATGTCTCTGAAATCATGAAGATTGCGTATCATCATCACATTCCCGTGACGCCCCGGGGAGCCGGTACCAACCAGAGCGGCGGCTCTATCCCAATTATGGGGGGCATCGTTCTCTGTTTTTCACGCATGAATAGAATTGTTGGGATAGACGCGGAAGACCGAACCGCCACGGTTGAACCGGGTGTCGTGCTGCAGGACCTGAACATGGCCCTGGCCGACCGGGGACTCTATTTTCCGCCGGATCCGCAGAGCTTCTTTGCTGCAACCATTGGGGGCATTATCGCGGAAAACGCCGGGGGACCCGTATGTGTCAAATACGGCGTGACCAAACAGTATATCCTTTCCATGACCGTTGTCTTTCCTGACGGACGCATTATTCAGTGCGGTGGCCACACCATGAATAACTTTTTCGGTTATGATCTGACGACCCTGATGATCGGCTCCGAAGGGACCCTGGGCCTTGTCACCGGCGCAGAATTGAGGCTTCTGGCATTGCCCGAGGCCAGATATACGGTGGCCGCTGCCTTTGAAAGTGTTCGGACCGCCGGTGAAGCCGTCCACAAGGTCATTACCAATGGGGTTATCCCGGCCAAGAG
>Ga0233437_1005135_pt1 | contig 14597 bp, 12 predicted proteins | sample SI_122_August201_FD_182714 | JGI IMG/M metagenome (GOLD analysis project Ga0233437, IMG submission 182714) | Seawater microbial communities from Saanich Inlet, British Columbia, Canada - SI_122_August2016_200_MG | ecosystem: Environmental > Aquatic > Marine > Inlet | place: Canada: British... | reverse complement strand
CGATAATCCCAATGTACCCCACTGGTATATACAGCATGGCCATATATTTAGTGCCCTTCTCCATTAACATTTCGATAGCGTTAGTATCTTTTTCAGCAAAGGCACGATAGGACGTGGGTTGTAACACCCCGGACAGTAACCCCATATACTGATACCCTATGTAAAAAAGCTTTGAAGATACAACGTAAGCTGTAACAGCCGACATGGATATGGCAACCCCAATGATCAGATTATCCAGTTGGAGTGCTAGCATGGAAGCGAGACTGGCATAAAAAACGCCCAAGCTGAAAGGGGCCATTTCTTTTATCATGTTTATATCAATGCTACGGAGAGACAATAAGAGCGAAGGGAACGATTTTTTTAGTATGTAAACGGAAGGCATCCACAATATTAAGTGGATAAAATTGGAAACAATCGCTATGGTGACGATATCGTATCCAAAGTATACCATATAAAGCATGCTCAAGCTCCTTCCCAGGGTTCTTAGACCTGACAAAATGCTGTAAGGCTTGAAAAGCAGTGCGCCCTGGAAAGTGATATCAGTAATCCGGGACGTCCAGAACAAGGGGGAAAAAAGAGCACTAACAATGAGAAGCATCCGGGCGGTTTCAAAGTCTGCAGGGGCAATTTTTAATTGTGACAGAATCCGTTCATTAAGCAACAGAATTATCAAACATATTGCTGTTCCAACTAGAAAAAAGAATGCTGTAGAAGTTGAAAATACCCTGTTGAATTTGGTATTATCCTTTTGACTGATTGCTTCTGAAATGAATTTCATAGCTCCCTGAGTAAAACCCAGGTCCATGATACCCAGATACCCGATGACAATTCCCGAAATGACCCAGATACCGTACAATTCAGCACCCAGGTTTTTTACAAATAAAGGCAGAATGAAAAGTGCAATCATCTGATTTACCAGCTTAAAGCCGGTATTGTAGAGCGTATTTTTTATGAAAAGTTTGCGTTTAGACATAATAGATGCTAGAGATCGAATTTAGCAGAATGTGACTACATTCCCGCCTGCAAGAATACACGTTTTTCAAATTTGTTGAATCGCGTTTCGATATTCAGACCACTGCCCTACATCAATCCACGCTTTTTCTGATACTGGAAAAACACCTACCTTTAATCCCTCTGCCTGGATACTGGCTATGAGATCTGTCATATCAAAATAGGTGTCCTCAGGAATTAGTCTCAAAATACTCGGTTCCAGGATATACAATCCAGTATTGATGAGAAAATCGTATTCTGGCTTTTCTCGAATAGCAAGAAGGTCACCACCATTTTCAATATCACACACACCATAGGGTATGGTGTGGTGCTGCATGGACCCCACGAGGGTCAGCACATTTTTTCGTTCATTATGAAAATCAAATATTTTACCATAGTCGCCATTGATTATAATATCACAGTTTGAAACAAAAAATGGATTCATCAATTTATTCTGTAATAATTTCAGTGAGCCTGCGGTACCAAGCATTTTTTCTTCTTCAACAAAATTCAGTTTATATCCTAATTCATGATCATGAAAATAGGCTTTGATCATTTTCCCCTTGTCGTTTAGGGTTATATAAAAATCTTTCATGCCATATTCACCAAACAAATCCATAATAACTTTGATGATAGGATCTTCCCCCAAAGGAATGAGGGGCTTTGGAAGAATCCGAGTAAAGGGATCCAGGCGTGTGCCCTTTCCACCCGCCATGATGACGACAGGGTTGGTGAGAGCTACTTCTCTGCTTTTTCCTTTGATATCATAAAAACGTTCTTCTGTGGTGATTTCAATCAATTTGCCATCATCAAGAACAGGTATATGCTTGACCACACCTCCAGAAAAGATCTCTTCTGCTTCATACTTTTGATAATCTTTGTTCAGATACAGAAATTTTCGATTCATGATTTTTTCAGTGGATTGATCAAGCTTTACCCCCTTGAGGATAGCGCGCCTGAAATCTCCATCTGTTATAACGCCGACAACCCTATCAGAGCTGTCAACACAGACACAAAATCCAATTCCACCCTCATCCATTTTTTTAATAGCCTCTCGGATGGAATGATCAACTAACACTTTATAAATTTTTATATTATCCATTCTGACTCTTTAAATATTCTGCATATTTGAAATCATCAATTGTGTCGATATCTACGGATCGATTCCTGGGCATAATGTAAGCGAATGAGTTTTCACTATAATATTGTCGCTTTCGTATCAGGGAGGTTTTAAAAATAAATACTGCTCCATTCGGATAAAATGTTTTTTGTGTAGCTTGCCTGTTCAATAATTTGTCTTCCATGATGTTTGAGAAGCTGCCATCCTCTTCAACTATTTTATGCCATGCAAGCGGATGAGATGCTTCAGTATAACTAATAACACTGTCCGCACCTTTTTCAGTAAATATTGTGTATGCATTATCAATGTCTTGCGACAATCGTAATGGAGATGTTGGCTGAAGTACCATAAATATATCAATTTTAGTTTTGTTCATTTTTTCTAAGAGATCAACGGTGTAGATATAAGTATCAATAGCCAACGCCTGATCTGTTGCCAATTCCGGGGGGCGCAAAAATGGTGATTTTGCTCCGTACTCAGTAGCAATGGACTCTATTTGTTTATCATCAGTAGACAAAATGACGTCTGATATACATTCTGAGCTTAAGGCCGCTTCTATGGTATAAGCTATTAGCGGCTTACCATGTAAGTTCATGGTGTTTTTTCCTGGTAAACCCTTTGAGCCACCCCGTGCTGGAATAATCGCTAACATTTGTTTAGACCAAATCACTCCAACTAACTATTTCATCCTTGCCAATATCGTTCATTAAAGTCCTACCAACCACATATTGCATCTCGGGAGGTGATATGCCCGTGCCTGGTCTTTTTACAGTCAAATCATCCTCTTTAATTTTTTCACCGGATTTGAGAGCACGAGTGGTTACAATACTACGACGAAATTCCATTTTCCTATTTTCTGATTCTGGGCTAACAAGCCTATTAGATCCAAGGGCAACGCTAATTCGTTTTGATTCTTCTACAATAATTCGCAGCTCTTCTGGAGTTGCTGAAACTTTGTGATCCCAACCGAACATATTTTTATCAAGGGTAAAATGCTTTTCAATGATTCGCGCACCTTTGACCACAGAAGCGAGTGGTATTGAAAAGCCCAGTGAGTGATCAGAAAATCCAATCGGGTATGGATACAGTTGCTTCAGTGTATCAATGTTGTTCAAGTTGACATTACTATCAGGAGCAGGATATATGGCAACACAATGCAAAATGACTAATTCTTTGTTTCCTGCAGTTTCAATTGTTTGAACAGCCCTATCGATTTCGTGCAGTTCGCTGAGACCAGTTGATAATACAATTGGTTTACCTTTTTTTGCTACATACTCAAGGAAAGTATAATTATTCAGGTCCATTGATGCGATTTTTATAAAAGGTACATCCAGCTCATCAACCAAATAGTCTGCTTCTATTTCAGAAAACGGTGTCGATGAGAAGTCAATACCAATTGTTTTTGCATATTCGCTCATTTCCGCCAGCTGATTCTCAGAAATTGCAAATGCATCTACAATTCCCTCAAGGGTGTAGTCATCACGATTACGATAATCATCTTTTAAAAAATAGTTATCTCGATACTTTTTAACAGAGAAGATGCTCTCCTTAGACCAACTCTGAAATTTTACACAATCAGCACCCGCTTTTTTTGCCGCATCGATTAACTGCTTCGCTAGTTCCATATCGCCATTGTGATTAGATCCCAATTCAGCAATTATATATGGTGTATCACTCTGAATGATATTATCATAGAAATTAGTTTTCATACATTCTCCACTGTTTTAATGTTACAATATCACTCCACCAACCTTTGTATATCTTTGAATAATTCCTATTAATCGTCGCAACATACCTGGTTCGGAATGCATTATCCTGCAATGCCACGGATAGCTCATGTATTTCATTTGATCTATCTGCATACTCCTTCAATATATCCATTAAATTTTGTTGCCTACAAAATTCAATTAAATATTTATAATGAATTTTTTTTACTTTTACGCCAAGCAATAGCCGATTTTCATCAAGCAGCTTTTGCATCCCAACCATATTATCTTCAGATTGTCGATAGTAAGTTGTTGCATCAGGAATATACTTTCCAATATACCCTTTTAATGATAATGTTGTAAACAGCCACCAATCCGTGGCAAGTATTTCCTCGGGAATTTCTATTTGGTCTATAGATTCCAGATTAATGCCGGTATGTGTTAAACCCAATGTGTTGTATTCTAGCAAAGGTTTATGGGTGAAAATGTCTTTCGTACTCATTTTTCGAGTTAAATCATTTACTCGAATAATTTTCTTGTTTTCAGTAACTGGCGTAAGAGAATTAAACACATAAACACATTTCTTAAGCTCTTTTATTGACAGCGCAACTCTATTTGAAGAAAAATAATCATCAATATCCGAAAATATCAAATTGTCATACTTTTGCTTTATTGCAAATTGAATGCCTTCATATCTTATCCTACTTGGAGTCATTTTCGTAGAGATGGTCAAATGATGAATTTTTACTTTGAGCCCGACTGGCTCAATTGGTTTAATATTGTCACTGATAATTAGTAAGTCAAATTCTGTTGTGGTCTGATTACTGATCGAATTTAAATAATCTGGGGTATATTTTTCAGCCTGTTCATAATAGACCACCATAACTAAAGTACTACAAAGTTTCATAGTCTAAAATCTTTATGCACCCATCTCTACATTTTACAATTGGTTGTGAATTGTCAATATAGTGGTGCCCTGCATTTGCATTTTCCAATTTCGATGGAGCATTGCACGGTATGGCTCTCCATATTCTATACGACACGCCACCAATCGCTCCTATTGCACCTGGATATGGTCTCGAAATGGCTCGGATTTTATTATAAATGACCTCAACATTAGTATCCCAATTCAACATGGAATCTTTATCTGTTCGAAGTCTCCGAAAATTACCCTCATTAATATCCTGCTGTCTTCTAGGGGCTGTTGCTCTCCGCAATAAGGGGAAATATGCCTTCATGAGATTATAGGTAGCCTGATCTACCTTGCATAATACATCCTCAATATAATCATTATACTCGATTCTTATCCGTTCTTGTGCAATAATATCACCGCAATCAGGTAGATTATTATAATAAAACATACTTAAAGCGGTTTCCCTATACCCATCTTCGATTTGCCAAGCCAGTACGGATCTACCTCGATCATTAGGCAACTTCGATGGGTGAAAACCAATAGTCCCAGATTTTGGGATTGCAAGCAATTCGGCTGAAAGCATATTTGACCAACCAGCGACAAAAATAAAATCGGGTTCAATCAGGGATATTTCATCAAGGATAGCGTCTCCATCAAGATGATACTTAAATGTTACCTTATGATTGGGAGCGTTTAACTCGCTATATCGAGGGATTTTATGATTCTTGGGATATGTTAGGATTAGAGGTACATCGACGTGAATGTTACTCAGAAGATAGTCTAAAACAATCTTCCCATTTGTCAAACCACCAATAAATACAATTTTCTGTTTCTTCATAATTTTTCATATACTAGGCTAAAAGCTTCAGCGAACTCAACACCTGCCCTGCTTCCTCTTAACTTAGCAAGAGCTTCAATAGTCGAGATGCTTCGCGGAAGAGGTTTTTGCATAACTTCACTCTTATATTTCTTCATGATTAAACATTTTTTTTTGAAATAATCACTGATATCAATATATACATTTGGAATAAAATAGCTGTCAGGAAACGGGGCGGAGTAATCTGTTTCTGACATAGTTTCATACATAAGAATCTTGCTGATAAAGTTATACCTAAAACTCTTCGTGCAACTCATAGCAGCTTTAAATACCACTTGATGATCAGTATGAATATCACTTCGGTTATTAACATAGATTGTATCTGGTTTCACCTCCATCATTATATTACCCATGCTTTTTACAACATCTGAGAAATTTACTGAGTCTAATGTAGCGGCAAGATATCCAAGATTATACACAGAATCGAAATCATATAGCTTTGAAATACTCTCAATTTCTAAATTGCGTGTATTTACTTGCTCCTCAGTCCAACCCCCTAGTTTTGATATATTGGTAACAATCAACCAATATACCTTATCTCCCAGAAACTTATGCTTCAATATTGTTCCCCCGCAACCTAGCGTTTCATCATCAGGGTGTGGTGCTATAACAAGAATTTTTTTCATCGCTTATACTATTAAATCCCTCTATCTGGTGGAATGATCCTAATTTTCAGTTGCCAATTCATCACTGCATTTAATTTTACTTGTATATGGTTTACATCGACTATTTAAATGTTTTTTTAAACATAACTTTTTAACTGTTGAATATTATTCCAGTCTATCACCGATTCTTATTTTTCCATCATAGTCATATTCAACCAGTTCGATAGTACTATCGCCCGTCTTTATAATAATCTCTGAATTACTTTTTTTACCGACTACTGATCCTGCAATTCCACAGTATTGAGGAGCATCGTTTATAATTTTAATACGATTTATTATTAGACTTTTCCCTCTGATACTCGTAACTGCTCCCGGTCCAGGCTTACATAATGCCCTTACAAAATTAAAAATCTCTCTACTCTTATTGTTCCAATTAATGATCTCGTCACCTTCTTTTCTCTGCGTGCAGTAGAATCCAACGGGATGTATATCTTTTTGGTGGACAGGATTTACGTTACCATCATAAATCATGACCAATGACTCGTATAATATGTTTGCACATTCAGTGTAAGCCAATTCCAATAGAGATGAGTAGTCGTCTTGGTCTGTAATGGGAAACACTTTTTGTAAAATAATATCACCTGTGTCAATCCCCTCGTCGATATAATGTACTGTGATTCCAAATTCTTTTTCATCGTTGATAAGAACCCAATTAAGAACATTTCGCCCTCTATAAAATGGAAGCTTACCAGCATGACAGTTTATTGTTTTTAAAGGTGGATAATTAATAAAGTTACTTTTAAGAATTTGATTAAAACTCATGGAGACGAAAATATCACATGAATATTTTGCAATCGAATCCAAAAACTCAATGGAATTTACATTGGGGTGTTTTAACAACATAATATTATGAGTTTTGGCAATTGAAACTAGTATTTGATCATTAGTATCATACCGAACACAAATAAATTGAACCTGAAATCTGGTGTCAGATATTATTTTATCAAAAGCTTTATGGGACCACGGACCATCCGCAAAGTATCCAATTTTCACCCGTTTCATTTAGCTCCTAATTACTCCACTTGGTAAATTGACAATCCTATCTGCTAACCATAGGGAAGAGTGCAAATTATCCCGCTGACAGTTTCTAAACATATCCAACTGGTGCATTAAACGCCAGGCTGGCCGGGTCATTATTCCACTATCATTACTCAGTTGTAAAAATTCGTCTCGTTCTTTAATATCCTCTAATATTATACAATTCAACCAATAATTTGAGTGAGTTGATTTTGGCTCGTTGAAGTATTCTATGTTAAGCTTTTTGCAGCAATTTGCATAAGTATTTGCAATACGTCGCTTAATATTGAGATATTCATCAATATTTTCCATCTGCGCAACGCCAATGGCCGCATTTATATTTGGCATCCTAAAATTGTATCCGACCTTATCATGGACAAAGTCCCAAGCATGCTGAACCTTAGCTGTTGTTGTTATATGCTTGACTTCTTTTGCGAAAGCTTCATCATCCGTTATAACCATTCCACCGCCACCTGTTGTAATGGTCTTGTTGCCGTTAAAGCTTAATACTCCGGCAATACCGAAGGTACCAGTATGTTTCTTCTTATGATAGGACCCCAGTGATTCAGCAGAATCTTCAACAACTGGAATATTGTACTCATCTGCAATGGCAATTATTTCATCTATTTGACAAGGATGACCAAAAGTATGCATCGGCACAATTGCGGAAATTGTTTTCTTGGAAGACCGATTGATAGGTTTTCCAGACTTGTTAGTGATCTCCACATTCGCTTTCAACCATTTCAATAAGGAGTGTGGTGACATTCCCATTGTATCTAAGTCGACATCAACAAAAACGGGGTCCGCCCCTGTGTGAACAATGGCATTTGCTGTGGCAGCGAAAGTTAAGACCTGGGTGATTACTTCATCATTTTCTTCTACCCCAGCAACTTTAAGTGCCATATGCAATGCTACCGTACCATTTACAACGGCAACAGCATATTTTGCACCTGTAAACTCTGCTATCATCTGCTCGAATTGATTTACATACTTTCCAACATATGAAACAAAAGTTGAGTTGATACACTCTGCAAGGTACTCTTTTTCGTTCCCAAAGAAAGTGGGTGCATGCAAGGGTACTTGCACCATCCCAGGATAAAGTGATCTTGCACAATCGATCAATTCATTCTTAGCATCTACCATAATAGATTTTCACATCTTTTCATCGAGAGACTTGCTTTTTTCAAAATGCCTAAAACCAGGAATCATTTCCTTGAACAGCATAATTAAATCTGCCCGCGACCAGTTCAATTCTGTTTTCATTTCAGCGATGATCTTAATAAAATAATCCAATTTTGCTTCTGATGCAGCAGCCTTGCTCTTTACTATACCAAGAGAGTCAAATCGACCATAGTCAACGACCTCATCTGCGACAAAAAATTCTTCATATTCCTTTTCTCCGCTGGTGTCACTGGCCGCAAAATAACAGGGCCATTGACCTTTTGTCTTAAACCTATTTACATTTGTCCTTGCCTCTTCCTCTGATCTACATTCAACAGCTTCAAAACCTTTCTCGCTTAAGAATCGGACAGCAATATCTGAAAGGGGGATCATATTTAAACCCTCATCTAACTTAGGGAAAAATATATCACCATTGTTTCCCAGTAATGTCGACATTAGACAAAGCTCTCCCGATTCCTGAGGAGTTACAAAATACCGACGGATATCATTGGGAGCTGCAATGGGTTGATCTTTCATCAAGCGTTGTTGAAAACCATGCAATAAACTTCCATCAGAAAAGGCTACATTTGCAAATCGTGCTGTTGAGATGTCAATCTGTCTTCCATATTTCGAAAGAAACATCTCCATAATGCGTTTTGAGGCTCCCATCATATTTGCAGGGTTAGCCGCTTTGTCTGTGGAGACACAAAAATACTTTTTCACCCCCGAAGAAATGGACATTTCAATTGTTTTGATCGTATTCAAGATGTTCACATCTATCATACGCATCAGAGTGTAGGGGTCCTTTTCGCTGCGGACATGCTTTAGAGCAGAAAGATTAATGACATAGTCAAATCTGTCCTCGTTAGCAAAATACACATCGAACTCTCTTGATCCGATATCGAGAGCGAACGTTTTGAACTCACCTTTAATATACCCGAATGAGCTTCGGATATCTCGAACCAACTCTACCAAATTATTCTCTGAGATATCAACAACATGCAGTCTGAGAGGGTTTCGCTTAAATATCTCTTTGACGACTGCTTGACCAATTGATCCAGCCCCACCTAAAACCAAAAATTTTGAGCAGAAAATCTCGTGGCTCATAGATTGTTCATAACCAATCAAGTCCGTAATCAGTGAGTCCTCTCGTCCTATTAAGGATAAAATGTTCATTTATATACCGAAGAGAGAAATTGATATTTCTGAAATGCCATTAAGGCTACACTCGCGTGTGCGCATAGAGAAACGAACAAACATCTCACCAAAACTATGGTTTCGCGGGTTCATTTAGTGAGACTTCAATATTCGCTGCGGATCCTTCCAAAGTTGTATCCCAGAGCAACAAAACTGGTTTGGCAGCAAAAACCGACTCCAAATCCTTGTACTCGCTCCTTGATAATATTAGGGTGCGCATTTTACGCTTGATGATCTCTTCAGTTCTTTTTGCTAGCTGCTCCAATCGAACAGCGTCAATATTTCCAACCACTATTAAATCAATCAAGCCACTATCTCGTCCTGCAGCGTAATCCCCAGAAATGAATGCTCGCTCAAGCCCACCCAATTCGGAAAGGACCTTTTCAATCACCTGATCTAATCCAACCATCTTTTTAACCACGCTTGTAAGTTCCTCAAAAAACGGATGACTAGTGTTTGCGGAGTATTGAACTGTGCGCCCTTCAGATGTGGACTGGAGAACCTTTGCCTCAGTTAGACGGTTTAATTCGACCCGCACTCCATTACTGGATTCACCGAACTCCTTGGCTAATTCACGCAAATAGGCCCTGGTATTGGGATTTAGAAAGAATTTAAGCAATAAATTAATTCTAGTTTTGGATGTAATGAGTGATTCCAACAATGCAATATTCCTATTTTGAGTAATAATATTACCTGAAACACTAATAATTACAAGGTAATTTATGTGGATCGCTTGAGAATCCCACATATCCGATTAATCCTGATTTAGTTTGGAAGTTGGTACATGGCAATATTAATCTCCAATTATTAAGCTATTGAGGCTTCCCTAAGTCTCTAAAATACATTTACTTAGGAAATTTCATCTCACTTAATTCATTGCTCATTTGGAAATTGTACTAGCTCTCGTTGTCAGGTGAGTGATAATAGTAATTATAATAGGAGTAATAGTAAGAATATTTGCCAGCCAATGTCTCTGGATTAGCTCCATTCATTATAACACCAATCAATGGTGCTTGAACATTTTTAATGGTATCTATGGCACGGTCAACTGCAGACCGGTCCGTTTGTCCAGCTTTAACAACCAGAGCAACGGCATCTATTTCACCTGAGATTGTAGAGGCATCTGTTACCGCCACTATAGGTGGAGAATCGAATAAAATCATATCCCATTCTTGTTCCAATTGCTTAACTAGCTTACTCATACGTTTTGAACCCAATAGTTCAGAGGGATTGGGCGGCAATCCACCAGCCGTAACTAAGAATAGATTTTCAATTTTTGTTGTGTTGGTAATGGTTTTAATATCCTCAATCTCACCACTTAGATACTCAGACAATCCTGGTCCACGCACCTTATCAAACACATTATGCATTACTGGTTTTCTTAGATCTGCATCAATCAAAAGAGTCCTTTTCCTGAGCTGGGCAAAAGCAATAGCCAAATTGGCAGTAGTAGTCGATTTACCTTCACCGGGTTGAGGACTTGAAATCAGCAGACTTATTATTTTTTTATCAGGCGAAGCGTAGGAAACATTCGTGCGGAGTGAACGATAACTTTCTGAAACTGGAGACTTTGGATCTTCATGTGTGATAAGTCTGCGTCTAAAATCTTGGCCTCCTTTGGAAGGATTGAATGTTGATTTTTTATCAGGTCCACCTTCCTTGAGTTCCATATCAGGTATAATACCAATAACAGTCAAGCCCTTGCGCTCCAACTGCTCCACTGCTTTGACAGTGTTGTCCAGAAATTCTCGCAGAAATGCATATCCCAGACCCAATCCCAGACCTACAAATACACCGAGAAGCAGATTCACCTTCTTATTGGGTTTCACTTTTTCGGCAACCATTGCGGGATCAAGGATGCGGACCTTTCCCATTTGACCGGCTTCAGTAATACGCGATTCTTCATATTTTTGCATCATTGTTAAATATAAATTTTCGTTAAGCTTTAGATCACGTGCTAAGCGGGCATACTGTAGCGTTTGACTTGGAAGTTTGCTCAGACGCTCAGACATTAGGTCTACTAGCTTCTTGTACTCCTGTATGCGCGACTTAGCAGAGTGAACTTCTACTTCTTGCTCAACGATCCTGTTAAATATTTCTTGAGAAGCATCAAATGGATCTTCCTCACTCCAACCTGAGAGGATGAGGGTTTCTGTAATCTCGGTCAGCTTGCTTTTCATCTCGGTAATACGTCTATTAAAATCCCGTGCCTGCAGTGATTGCTCATTCCAACCCTCATCAACCATCTGCTGGACTTTTTGAGCTTCCAGTTCAGCTATTGTAGCCCGTAATGCAACAATCATGGGATTGTTGGTATTGGTAATCTCTTCCATTAGGGCTTTCTCACTGTCAGATAGTTGGCTTTTCAGGTAGTTCACCCTTCCTTGTGCAACTTCTAACTCGGCCATATTGGTATAATAAATACCTTCATAATGTGTAAGATCTTTGAGAAATAAATCAGCAGAGCCATCTAGTGCATAGATCTGTTCATTGTATTGATACTGCTCCAGTTTATTTTCAACGATGTTCAATCGATTTTTGTACTTTGTGATTTGGGTATCGAGAAACGTCAAGACAAAATGCAGTTCGCCTTGCCCACCAGCTAGATCCAAGTTCTGATAGGTGTCTGCAATCCGATTAGCTAAAAATACGGATTCGGAAGAATCAGTAGAGAAGAAGGAAATCTTGAGCACATCAGTATCTCTTACTATAGTGAATTTGGAACTTGCTCTGGAAGCATTGACAATTCCAATGCGCCGATCATAATCAAACTCTTGAGGCTTAACTAGAATATCCGGCTCCCGACTAATCCATTTTTCAAAATAATCTAATAAGCGATAACGCTTTCTAACATACCGAGTCCCAAAGAGGGCTAATTCATTGGCACTGCCATCCTCTATTAAGGATTTAACAACCTGATTGTGAAGATAATAGCTATTGAGGATTTCTGTTTCGTTTTGGAGACGCTGACTTGCATTATTCAAACCATAATCAAATACATATGATCCGGGGTCGGAGCCACTCTCTTTTATCATCACTACTGTAATGGCTTCATAGATCGGTTGGGTTGTGATAGTAAGATAAATTGTTAAGGCGATTACAGTTGAGAAGATCACGATAAGTGATTTCCGGTAACTATAAATTATCCGCCAGATCTCTTTGAAATCAATTTCTTCTTCATTTGTTGTTTCATTACTCGTGAGCAAATCTGTTTTCACTTCAACCATCCTAATTAATAATCATTCTCAGATTTTTGATATCTATACAAAACTTTTTGATCGATTCACTCAATTCATACGTGAAAATGATACCCTCTTTTAATATGAACCGAGTCGATCTCGATCCAATGAATTTATTCAGAAAAGGATGTTGAGCATTCATTATTTGTGCCTATATAATTCTCAAAGTTGGTTTAATATTAGAGTATTTCAGTGGCAGTTTAAAAGAGGAATAACTGGGTTAAAGTTCTCAATCTTTGTAGTAGAATATTGCCCAAAGTGACTCAGCACCAACTGTCTCATATCCATCTTGATAAGCAGCACCAATATCGATTCGCCATTGATATCTTGTTTCATTCTCGAGGGTGAGTGCATCAGGAATTCTCCATTTCTCGTTGTAACCTGTAAAACTCGATGGGCTAAATTCTTCTCTAAGCACACATTTTCCTTCGAAGTCAAGAATAGTAACTGTATAATTTTCCATCTCAACTGCATAGTAGTATATCCAACTTAGCTCCCTAGCTTCATTCAATGTATCCAAACTGCCATTGGGAACCATTGTTTCAGGTCGAATTGCTGGAAGTATGGAATATGATATAGTGTCGGAAGGACCACTAAACGTTCCCGATTCATTTTCGGATTCAAGAATAAAAAAGTATTTTACTCTTCCCCAAACTGTCTCGTCCACAAACTGTATGGTATTCCCTGCTGTGTTCTCAATATAATGAGTGAAACCAAAACTGCCGAGACTATCCAAATCATCAAAATATCTTGCTTTTCGAAGATGATACCCTTTGATATCTTCAGAATCATTTGAGTACCACTCCAAAAAAAGACCACCAGATTCGTGAGCATCAATCCCTTGTTCAGGCCATTGCTCGGGTAATGATTTTTGGACCCAGACTGGCGGCGATGGTGGTGTGGGGTCTTCGACATCAAAGCCACATTGAAAAATTAATACTGAAAATTGAAAAATTAAGAGCATCTGAAACCAAAAGTTCATATATGCCCAACTTGGAGTAATTGGTTCACTATTATCTTTTGGAGCGGGCCTTATTGACTTTGCGGGCATGGGGGAAGATAAGCAATAGGGTCAAATGTCCAAAGTCAGAAAGTCGAAGGTGGAGAGCTTCTAAATCGCTTTAGAACACAGTTTCCAGACAATGTGTAAATGCATTACAAGCAATTTTCAATTATAATTAAGACTTGGGATCGTGAGCTGATGACTTTTTTTGTACTTTTGAGAGATCTAGTACCTGTAATGTTCCGGTTTGAAGGGACCTTCTTTTTTGATCCCCAGATACTCAGCCTGATCTTCAGTAAGTGTGGTCAGCTTGGCATCAAGATGAGCGAGGTGCAGTCTAGCTACTTCTTCATCAAGCTCCTTGGAAAGTACCTGAACACCATCAGCAACACTGCCTTCGAAAAGTGCCATCTGAGCCAATACTTGATTCGTAAACGATGTAGACATTACAAAGGATGAATGACCTGTGGCATTACCAAGATTTACAAGACGTCCACGAGAAAGCAGAACGATTGATTTGCCATCAGGAAACTCAAACTTATCAACCTGAGGTTTGATATTGGTTTCAGTAATACCAGAGTGGTTCTCTAGCCAGGCCACATCAATCTCATGATCAAAGTGACCGATATTAGCCAGGATAGCATTATCCTTCATCTTTTCCATATGCTCACCACGGATTACATCTTTACAACCAGTGGTAGTAAGAAAG
>Ga0233437_1005133_pt1 | contig 14605 bp, 13 predicted proteins | sample SI_122_August201_FD_182714 | JGI IMG/M metagenome (GOLD analysis project Ga0233437, IMG submission 182714) | Seawater microbial communities from Saanich Inlet, British Columbia, Canada - SI_122_August2016_200_MG | ecosystem: Environmental > Aquatic > Marine > Inlet | place: Canada: British... | reverse complement strand
ATTCATAGGCTATCATTTAGCTAAAAAACTTTTAGAACTTGGTCATGAAGTAATAGGATATGATAATATAAATGACTATTATGATGTAAGTCTTAAATATGCAAGACTAAATGAATTGGGTATAAAACAAGACGAAGTAAAAGAAAATTTATTGGTACAATCTTCAACATATGCTAAACATAAATTTATAAAATCAAATCTTGAAAATGCAGAAGTTATGAATAAACTTTTTGAAGATGAAAAATTTGATGCAGTATGTAATCTAGCAGCCCAAGCAGGTGTGAGATATAGTATAGAAAATCCACATGCTTATATACAAAGTAATGTAGTGGGATTTATGAATATACTTGAAGCATGTAGAAACTACAATGTAAAAAATCTATCTTATGCATCTAGTAGTTCTGTGTATGGTTTAAATAAATCTCAACCGTTTAAAACTACGGATATGACAGATACTCCTATATCTCTTTATGCAGCGACTAAAAAATCAAATGAACTGATGGCTCATACATATAGTCATCTTTACCATATGCAAACTACAGGACTAAGATTTTTCACTGTTTATGGACCTTGGGGACGACCAGATATGGCACCTATGCTTTTTGCAGATGCTATCTCAAATGATAGACCTATAAAAGTATTTAACAATGGTGAGATGAATAGAGATTTTACTTATATAGATGATATAGTAGATGGTATTGTAAAAGTGATAGATTCGCAACTAAATTGCAATACTCCCGTTTCTAAAGAAAAAGTGGGGTGTAATCCATCTGATTTTAATGTTTATAATATAGGAAATAATTCTCCAATTAGTTTAATGGAATTTATAGAAACTATAGAAAATAGTATAGATAAAAAAGCAGAAAAAAACTTCTTACCTATGCAAGATGGTGATGTTGTGTCTACTTATGCAGATGTAAGTGGACTGATAAATGACTTCGGGTATAAACCTGATACTAAATTGTCTGATGGGATTGGTGAGTTTGTGAAGTGGTATAGAGAATTTTATATTAAATAGCAACATGAAAAAAATCAAAAAAAATCGTATCTTTATCTTAGATGATTTAAGAGGAATAGCCATAATCACTGTTCTTTTTTATCATTATTTCTTTGTTTATTACAAAGATAAAGAAATTGATAATATCTTTATTTCAAATGTACAATATTTAAATGATTATATAAATTTTGGTGCATTTGGAATTTCTTTATTCTTTCTTGTAAGTGGATTTGTGATTCCTATGTCTTTAAAAGGTGAAAGTAATTTAAAAAATTTATATAACTTTTTTGTAAAAAGATTTTTTAGACTATACCCAACTTACTGGTTTTCAATTATTCTTATAATAATAGCAACTTTTATAATTACTGGTTCAATGCAATATTCTTTTAAACAGGTGTTGATTAATTTTACAATGTTACAAGATATATTTAGAACACAAAGTATAGATGGTGTCTTCTGGACTTTATTGATAGAATTAAAGTTCTATGTTTTAACAGCAATATTATTTTATTTTAATCTTTTAAAATATATTAAATATATTGTACTACTACTGCTGTCTATTGCAACTCTTTATTATGGATATACATATCAAACAGGAACATATTTAGGAAATGGTCTTTGGGCTTATTTAATGCTTATGTATCTCGGAACTGCATTCCATTTTTACCATATCAAAAAGATTGATAAAACTGTATTGTTTTCTTTAGTTTTAATGGTAACTGTTTATTATTTATTAAATTTTTCATATTTACCTTCATCAGCTTATGGTGATAAATTTGGTTATTCTATAGCTACAACACTTGCTATTGTAGTATTTACCATAGCTTTGAAGTATAAAAAGTCTTTATCTGCTATAACAACTTTTTTTGGAAATATAAGTTATTCATTTTACTTAATTCATCAGGTTGTTGGGTATCTGTTCATAACTTTATTTATTAATCTATCTTTTAACATGCCTTTTGGACAGATAAATACTTTTGCTATAATGATTATATTTGCTTTTTTAATTCATAAATTTATAGAAAAACCATCAAATAAACTAGGACATAAATTTGTTAAGTAAAATTAAAACTAAATTACAATCACAACAAAATAAACAATTGTTATCAAATTTTATATCATTGTTTACATTGCAAGGATTGAACTACATATTACCCTTACTAACTCTACCTTATCTCATTAGAGTGCTAGGAGTTGAAACATTTGGTTTGTTGTCTTTTGCTACAGCATTAGTTATGTATTTTTTAGTTATCACAAATTATGGATTTCAGTTAACAGCGACAAAAGAGATTTCTATTCATAGAGACGATAAAGAAAAAGTTGTTGAGATATTTAGTTCTGTAATGACTATTAAAGTAGTATTGCTTTTAATTAGTTTTATTTTACTTAACATTGTAGTATTAAGCTTTGATAGACTGAGTGATGATTACCTTGTGTATTTACTTACATTTGGGACAGTTGTTGGACAAGTATTTTTTCCTGTTTGGTTTTTTCAGGGTATGGAAAAAATGAAATATATCACTTATTTAAATATTATATCTAAGTCTATTTTTACTGCTGCTATTTTTATCTTTGTTCAAGATAGTTCTGATTATTTATTAGTGCCTTTATTTACTTCTATTGGTTTTATAATTGCAGGTATTTTATCATTAAGATTAATCAAAAAACAGTTTAGTGTTGAATTTAAATTTCAAAATAGAGAAACAATTAAAAAATATCTAATAGACGGTTGGCATGTTTTTGTAGCTAATATCTATACCAGTCTATATACAACAACTAATATTGTATTATTAGGATTGTTTACAAATAATACTGTAGTTGGGTACTACTCTATTGCTGAAAAAATTGTTGGGGCGATAGCTGGTTTATTTATTCCTATAAATCAAGTTTTTTATCCTTATCTAGCAAAAAAGTATAAAGAGAATAAAACCTCTTTTATTGTATTGTCAAAGAAACTATCAATAGGACTTATGATATTAGCAGTTTTATTCTTTACATTTTCATTTGTATTTAGTTCAGAATTAATCTATCTAGTATCAGGGGAAAATAATAAGCTTGTTGAATTACTATTTACTATTTTATTGTTCAGAGTTTTAAGTTCTCCATTCTCTAACTTCTTTTCTAACTTATTGATAATTATGAAAAGTAATTCTGATTATTTAAAAGTAATGAATATTACTGTTATCTTAAATATTCTTATAGTATTCCCTTCAATATACTTTTACCATGCAGAGGGGTTTGCATACTCTTTTATTATTATGTTATGGATACACACTTTACTACTTTACAAATATATGAAAAAGGCTCAAAATGGATAATAAAAATATAGAATTGTTGTTTTGCGGTGATTTGGCCCCTATTGGAAGAAATGAAAAACTTATACTAGATGGTGTTGATTTATTTGAAGATGTTAAATCCGATATTAAAAAAGCAGACTTAGCATTTGTAAACTTAGAAGCTCCGTTAACAAGTAGTAATCATAAAATCAATAAGAATGGACCATGCTTAAAAGCAAATCCAAACACTATTGATGCTATTAAAAATGCTGGATTTAATTTAATTGGTTTAGCAAATAATCATATTATGGATTATGATGAACAAGGTTTATTAGATACTCAAAATAGTTGTGCAAAAATTGGTTTAGAGACTGTAGGGGCAGGTAAAAACTTAAAAGAGTCACAAGCTATATATTATAAAAAAATTAAAAAAACTATCATTGCTATAATTGCTATAGCAGAACATGAGTTTAGCATAGCAAATGAAGATAATGCAGGTTGTGCCCCTTTAGATATGATAGATAACTATAATCAAATAAAAGAAGCTAAAGCGAATGCTGATGTAGTGATTTTGACCCTACATGGAGGAAATGAATATTTTCAATATCCACGACCAGGACTAAGAAAAATATGTAAACATTTTGTTGATTTAGGAGTTGATGCCGTTATTTGTCATCATATTCATACTGTTGGTGCTTATGAAGAATACAAAGGTAAGTTTATATCTTATGGTTTAGGTAACTTTTTATTTGATTCAGAAGTATCAAATAAAAATTGGGATAAAGGTTATATGGTAAAATTAGATATAGATGAAAACAATAAAATAAACTATGAAATAATTCCATATTTCCAAAATATACAAATTTCAGGAATTAAAAAATTAAAAGATAATGAAAAAGAACTTTTTCATAAAGATTTAAATAGCATAAATACAACTTTACAAAATGATAAATTATGGTTAAAAGCATGGGACCAATGGTGTAAGGAGAAAAAACAATCATATATAGTAAGTAATTATTTACCATTTAAATTCAGAGGGATAGGATTAATTACAAAAAGTATTAACCTATCAGGTGTTTTATCACTTCAAAATACAATCCCATCGAAATTAAATTTTTTAGAATGTGAATCGCATAGGGAAGTGTTAGTAAAAATTCTAAATTCTAAAATGGAGAAAAATTGAAAGAAATACTAAAATACTATTATAAGAATTCAAAAATAGGAAATAAGTTACTCTATTTACCTAAAATAATTAGAGATTTATTTTATTTTATTAAAACGAAGAATTTAACAGATGAAGAGTTTATAAAATTAAGATATAAGATTAATTTAAATAAAGAGATTAATTTAACTGAGCCTATTCTTTTTACTGAAAAAATACAATGGCTTAAATTAAATGATAGAAATGAATTATATACACAATGTGCAGATAAATATTTAGTAAGAAGATATGTAGAAGATAAAATTGGTTCTAATTACTTAATTCCTCTTTTATTTGAAACAAAAGATTATCAAGATATTAAAAGTTCAAATTTACCAGAGTATCCTGTAATAATAAAAACTAATCATGATAGTGGTGGAGTATTTATAATCGATGATAAAAATAGTATTAATTTCTTAAAAATTAGAAGAGAAATAAAAAAACGATTACTGAAAAGTCATTATTCTATTAGTAGAGAATGGGAATATAAGAATATTAAACCTAGAATTATAGTAGAAAAACTTCTTAAAGATAGTAGTGGTAATAATCAGTTAAATGATTATAAAATATATTGTTTTCATGGTGAGCCAACTTTTATTCAAACTATTTTTGATAGAGGAAATGAAACTAAAGAAGATTGGTATGATACCAATTGGAATTTACAAGATGCTTATTATTTTTCAGCAAAAAAGAAATATGTAAAAAAGCCTAAACAATTAGATGAACTTTTAAAAGTAGCAAAAAAACTATCTAAAGATTTTCCATATGTAAGAGTTGATTTATATATAGTTGATAATAAAATATATTTTGGAGAATTAACATTTAGACCATATGGTGGATTTATGAAATTCGTACCTGAAAGTTTTGATAATGATTTAGGTAAATATTTAGATTTAAATAAAATTTAATGTTTTTTATTCTAATAAAAAGAAGAAATTTTGAATAATAGTTTAAAAATACAATCAAAATTTAACTATTTAATAATATCATTTATATTTACTATAGTGATACTTTTTTATGGAAATTTTCAATTCAGAACTATCTTTACTTGGTTACCATCATTACTAGTGATTTTTACTTCAATATTAATATTTATTACTTATGTAAAAGTGAATAAAGTTTTATTAAAAGTAATTTTTATTAATTCGATATGGCTTCTATATGCATTGCTTTTTTCTTTTTCTGTCCTGAATTTTGAAATACATATAAAAGCAATTTTAGAAACTTTATTGTATATATTAGTATTTTCAATTATTATATTTTACCTTAGTAAAGATATAAATAAATTATTTAAGACACTACTATTTTCTCTAAATATTTTTCTATTTGTATCAACTATAGTTTTATTGTTTAAAATTACAGGACTATATGATAATGGACATTCTTTTTCCTCTTTATACTCAAATAGAAATACATTTGCATTTATGGCATTAGTTTATTTAACTATTGTTTTAAATTTACCAAAATACATTATATACAGATATAAAACTATAGCTATCATAATGCTTGTTATATTTATACTACTTACTGGTTCTTCAAAAGGTGTATTAGGAATGGTTATTATATTTGGATTATTTATTTTAAAACAATACAACTTTAAAAAGATTATTTTTATTTTACCAGTATTTTTACTTTTATTCAGTGGTTCATTATTAGTTTTTGAAAATACATCCGATAGATTGATGCAAAAAGTAGATGCATTAAGTGGTATGGATGATAGTTATAAAGCTGATAATATTGGACATGATAGTGGAAAAATTAGAATATTTTTAGCTATTAATGCAATTAATATTTTTTTAGACCATAAAGTTAGTGGAGTTGGTGTCAATAATGGACAATATTATTTAACACTACCAGATGCAAAAAAAAATGAAATGGATTCTTTAAATAGTCAAAACAATATTACAGAGATGTTGTTAAATGTAGGATTACCAGGTTTCTTAATGTTTTATATCCCTTTGTTGTATTTATTATATAAAAGTGTAAAAAAAAATTCAATTGATAATGAGATAAAAACAATGGTTATTACATTAGTTATATTAAAAATATTTATGGATATTGGTATGAAAAGTTACAACGATGCAGGACATGTATTTTTACTTATATTAGCATGGTTTTTGTATTATAAAATTTTAAAAAAAGAAGGAATAAATAGATGAATAAAAATTACAAAAATATTTTAATTACTGGAGGAGCTGGTTTTATAGGTTCCAATTTAGCATTAAAGTTAATATCAAAAGGTTATTTAGTAACAGTTCTAGATAATTTATCACCTCAAATACATGGTAAAAATACTGAAGAATCAGAGTTATATTTAAGTATTAAAAATAAAGTTAGATTTATTAATGGAACAGTTCTTAGCAAAGAAAATTGGAAGGAAGCATTAGTAAACATTGATGTAGTTGTTCATCTTGCAGCTGAAACAGGTACTGGTCAATCTATGTATGAGATAGAAAAATATACCGATGTAAATATAAAAGGTACTTCAATATTCCTTGATATCTTAGCAAATGAGAAACATACTGTTAAGAAAATGATAATTGCATCCTCTAGGTCTATTTATGGAGAGGGAAAATATCTATGTGCTGAACATGGAACTGTTTATCCAAATGAAAGATTAGATAGTGATATGGCTAAGGGTGATTTCCATATTAAATGCCCAAATTGTAATAAAAATGCAATTCTTCAAGCAACAGATGAAGAGAGTAAAATTCATCCTAGTTCAATATATGGAATTACAAAACAAGTTCAAGAGCAGATGTTCATGGTTATGGGGAAATCATTAAATATTCCAGCAGTTGCATTGAGATACCAAAATGTATATGGAGCGGGACAATCTTTAAGTAATCCATATACAGGAATATTATCTATATTTTCTACTATTATAAAAAATGGAAATAGTATTACTATTTTTGAAGATGGGAAAGAGAGTCGAGATTTTGTTTATATTGATGATGTTGTTGCTGCAACTATTTTAGGAATTGAAAAAGATGAAGCAGATTATGAAGTTTTCAATGTTGGACTTGGTGAAGCGATTGATGTTTTAGAAGTCGCAGAAACTTTAAAAGAGGCATATAGCAGTAATACTGATATTGTAATATCAGGTAATTATAGACTAGGAGATATTAGAGATAATTTTGCAGATTTATCTAAAATAAAAAATAAACTTGGATTTGAGCCAAAGGTATATTTTAAAGCAGGAATTGAAAAGTTCACACAATGGGTAAATACTCAAACAGTTAAGGAAGATATGTATAATAAATCAATTAATGAAATGAAAGATAAAGGTTTATATAAATGATAAAAATAGTCTTTGTTATTACATCACTTAGTGGAGGTGGAGCAGAAAGAGTTTTTGCTCATATATTAAAAAATATTGATAAAGGTAAGTTTGAAATTATTTTAGCGATGGGAAAAAAAGAAGGACAGTTTTTAAATACTGTACCAAATGATGTTAGAATTATAGAATTAGCTGGTTCAAAGAAAGCTTCAAAATCATTTACTAAACTATTAAGCTTGTTAAAAGTAGAGAAACCAGACATAGTTTTTTCTACTTTAGGTATGGTAAGTACATCTGCATTATGTTCATTCTTTTTACCTAAAAAGATTAGATTTATAGCTAGACTTGGTAATACAATTAGTGCAGACTTAGATAGAGTTAAAAAAGAGAGTTATATTAAATATTTAGCACAATCAGTTTATTATAATATGGTTATACGAACTTCAGAAATTGTAACTCAATCACAATATATGAAAAATGATTTGATTGATATTTATCCATTTACAAAAAAAAGAAAAGTGCATCAGATTTATAATCCTGTAGAATTTTATGATAATAAAAATGATAATAAATCAGAAGAAAGTGTAATTCAATTTATAACAGTTGGCAGATTCGCATGGCAAAAAGGGTATGACTATTTAATCAAAGCATTTCAAAAAGTTTTGAAAGAACATTCTAATGTGAAGTTGACATTTGTTGGTACAGGTATTTTAGAAGATGAAATGAAAGCATTAGCCAAAGAATTAAATATTCTTAATGATATTGAGTTTGCAGGGCATCAAAATGATCCTTTTAAATATATAAAAAATCCAGATATTTTTGTGTCATCTTCAAGATTTGAAGGTTTTTCAAATGTAATTATCGAATCTTTAGCTAATGGTATTCCCGTAGTAGCTACAGATTGTCCTAGTGGAAATAGGGAAGTTATAACTCAAGGTGAGAATGGTTGGTTATCAAGTATGAAGGGTGATATTATAGATAATTTAGCAGATACTATTGATTTGTCTATAAAAGAGTATCATAATTTAAACATGAAAGCACAACAAACAAAAATAATGAATAAATTAAATGTAAATACTATAGTGAAACAGTATGAGAACTTATTTTTAGGAATATATGATGAATAATAAAAAATTAATATTTTTTACATTTAGAGATTTTTCAAAATTTGGTGGTGGGTTGATAAGAATTAATGGTATTTTAAACTCTATATCTACTGTTACTGATGAAGTTATTTTGATTTCTAATATTTTAGATGAAAATAAAAAGAGTCTAAATTCCAATATTAAACATTTAAATATTGGAATTGATATATCTATATTTGAAAAAAGATTATTACAGTTTTGTTTAAGTATATTTCCTATTTTTATTGTAAATATTATTTTTTTTACAAAAATTAGAGAATTAAGGAAGGTGTTTAAAAAATATAATTTAGAGGAAAGTGAGATAATATTCTTAGAATATTTAGATATATCTACTGGATATTTAGCAAAAAAGAATCATTTTATAAAAGATTATATATGTGATATACATGGATTAGTTCCAAATGAGTTTAAACAGAAAAAAGAGAATAAGATAGCTAACTATATAAAGTACATCTCAGCGTTTTTATTAGATAAAAAAGTATTTTCAAACTCAAATGGTATTATATTTGCAAGTAAGGCAATGAAAGAATATTTTTATGTAAACTATCCAAAAATAAAAAACAAAAAATCTGTAATACTTCCTTATTTTGTATCAAATGAAACTTGTAAATTTGAAATAAGTGAGATGCTAATAAATCAGATAAGAACTCAGTACAATATAAAAGCTTCTGATAAAATCATATTTTTTGCAGGAGGATTTAAAACTTTAGGAGGTATTACAGACTTAGTAAAAGCTTTTTCCATTGCATCTAATACTGTTGATAATATAAAACTATTTTTAATAGGAGAGGGTGAAGAGTTAAATAATATTAAAAATGAGATAAGAAACAATAAGTTAGATAAAAAAGTAATTCTTGCAGGTCTTATACCTTATGATGAATTAAGAACATATCAAGAGTTAGCAGATATTATAGTTTGTCCTGATAGAGAAAATATTTATTCTAACTTAATATTACATTTAAAATATATTGATTCTTTAGTATCAAATAAAATAGTAATAAATGGTGGATTCAAGGCAGTAAAAGAGATAAATATAGATGAAAAATTGTCAATTGATTTTATACCATCTGATATAGATAATTTAGCAAATAAAATTATTTATGCAGTTGAGAATAATGTAGAACTAACAAAAAAGTATAGTAAGAATAATATATATGTTATAGAAAATCTTTTATATGAAAACAATCCAAATATTTTATTGGACTTGTTAAAGGATGAAAATTGAAACTATTATTAACTGGGGATTATTTTTTCGATTATAAAAATAGTCAAGATGATTTTGAAAATATTAAAAATAAAATAAAAGACTTTGATTATTCTATCATAAACTATGAAGGAACATTAAAATCAGATAGTGTAAGAAATAAAGCAGTTAACTTATCAATGAGTGAAGAATCTTTAGAATTTGATAGTAAAAACATATTGTTTTGTTTGGCTAATAATCATATTTTTGATTATGACTTAGATGGTTATACAAAGACTATTTCTTTAATGGATACAAAAAACCATAAATATTTTGGTTTAGAATCTAAAAGAGATAAATTTAATAATTATAAAATAATAGAAAAAGAAAATTTGAAAATTTGTATTGCAAGTTTTGGTTGGGCAAATGAAGAGTGTGTTCTTTCTAGTGGAAGTAAACCTGGTAATGTTGATCTAACAAAAGAAAATATAAGGTTATTTTTTGAAAGTATAAAAAATATAAAATATGATAAATTAATTATATACACACACTATGGATATGAATATGAGTACTATCCATTGCCTTTACATGTAAATCTATTTAGATATATGATAGATTTAGGAGCAGATTTTATCTACAGTAGTCATTCTCATATAATACAGCCATATGAAATATATAAAGAGAAATACATATTTTATGGACTGGGTAACTTCTATTTTGCTTCAAGAAGAGATATTTATCCTGAATCTTCTGATCAAGGTTTGTTATTAGAGTTAGACATTGATAAAGATAATATTAATGTATTGCCTAAATATATACAATACAATAGAGAATTAAAAGAAAGTTTATTAGATGATTGTTGTGATTATTTTGAAAGAGATAAACTAAATATAGAATCTTTTGATATTTATAGTAAAGAATATAAGAATTTTAGATTAAGAAAGAAAAACCCAAGACCTATTTTATATAAAGATTCTGATTTTAGTAATAATTTAAAATTTAGAATATGGAAATTGATTGTAGATATAACGGGATTTTTAAAAATAAGACAAATAATTAAAAGGATTCTAGGATGGTAAGTTTTTCATATAAGTTATTTGCACCTTTAATCGCACTATTACCGATAAGAATAGCTATTGCTATATTGTATTTTAGAAGGTTTAAGACTTTTCCAAATATTAAAAAACCTATTACATTTAATGAAAAATTACAGTATAGAAAACTTTATGATAGAAATCCTTTATTAACTGTTGTTGCAGACAAATTAGCATCTAAAGAATATATAAAGTCAAAAAAATTAGATATTTATATTCCTAAAGTTATATGGCAAGGCTATAACTTGGAAAATATTAATATATCTAAATTACCATTAGCTTATGTATATAAAGCAAACCATGCTAGTAGAACTAATGCATTTATTACAAATGGCGAACATTATACTAAAGAAAAAATGGATAGTCTAAGAAAACAATGGTTTTCTCATGATCAAAGTTCAGTATTGGGGGAATGGGCTTATAGAGATATTCTTAAAGAAGTTTTTATAGAAGAATATCTAGACTTCCAAGGTACAGTACCAGATGATTATAAATTTTTTGTATATCATGGTAAAGTAAAATTTATTCAATTAGATAGTGGTAGATTTAATGAACATAAAAGAAATATGTTTGATGAAAATTGGAATGATCTCAATATAGATTTTAGTCATGAAAGATTGATACCAACTCCTAAAAAACCTGAATTTATGGATAAAATGATAAAGTTGGCAGAAATTATAGGTAATGATTTTGATTTTATTAGAGTTGATTTTTACTATTATAAAAATATGGTTACATTTGGAGAAATTACGGTCTATCCCGGTGCTGGTTTTGAGAAATTCCCAACAAAAGAATGGGATATTGAATTTGGAAAACATTGGATAATCTCATGAAAATAGTAATAGTTTCTAATACATCATGGAGTCTTTTCAATTTTAGACTAAGCATAGCAAGAAGCTTAAAAGAGAATGGCAATGAAGTTGTTTTAATAGCACCTTATGATGAGTATAGTAAAAGACTGGAAAAAGAGTTTGAATACCATGATATTTATATGAATAATAAGGGAACAAATCCAAAGGAAGATATAAAAACTACTATAGACTTTTATAAGCTGTATAAACAAATAAAGCCAGATGTTGTTCTTCACTATACTATCAAACCAAACATATATGGAACAATAGCTTGTAATTTACTTAGTATAAAAACAGTCAATAATATTGCAGGTTTAGGAACTCTTTTTGTAAAACAAAACTTTGTAACGAAAATAGCAAAATCATTATATAAATATTCACAAAGTAAAGCAGATAAAATTTTCTTTCAAAATAGTGATGATTATAAGATGTTTACGGATGAGGGTTTGGTTGAAAAAAGTAAATGTGATGTATTACCTGGTAGTGGAGTAGACACTAATAAGTTTGTACCAATAGAGTATGTTAAAGAAGATGATAAATTTAGATTTTTGCTTATAGCACGCATGCTATGGGATAAAGGTGTTGGTGAATATGTAGAAGCTTCTAAAATCATAAAATCCAAATATCCACATGTAGAGTTTCAACTTCTTGGTTTTTTAGATGTTATAAACAAAAGTGCAATCTCAAAAGAGCAGATGCAAGAGTGGGTAGATGAAGGTTTAGTCAATTATCTTGGAGTTAGCGATAATGTTAAAGAAGAGATAGCAAAAGCTGACTGTATAGTACTTCCATCATTTTACAGAGAAGGAACACCTAGAACACTTCTTGAAAGTGCAAGTATGGCTAAACCAATTATAACTACAGATAATGTTGGTTGTCGAGATGTTGTTGATGACGGAGTCAATGGTTACCTGTGCGAAGTTAGAAATGCTCAAGACTTGGCAGATAAAATGGTTATGATGCTGAAATTGTCTGAAGATAAAAGAAAATTTATGGGTGAAGCAGGGCGAGTTAAAATGGTCAATGAATTTGATGAAAAGATTGTTATTAACAAATATCTTATTACAATAAAGAAAATTTTTAAAAAGGAGAGTAAATGAAAGGTATAATATTAGCAGGGGGGTCAGGTACAAGACTGTATCCAATTACAAAAGGGGTATCTAAACAACTAGTACCAATATACGATAAACCGATGATATATTATCCATTGTCAGTTTTAATGCTTGCAGGTATAACAGAAGTACTTATCATATCTACACCAAAAGACTTACCAAGATTTGAAGAGCTTTTGGGTGATGGTAGTGATATCGGGATGAAATTTTCTTATGTAGTACAGCCATCTCCAGATGGATTGGCACAAGCATTTATACTCGGTAAAGAGTTCATCGGAGATGATGATGTATGTTTGGTATTGGGTGATAATATCTTTTATGGAGATGGATTATCAAAACTGTTAGCGACATCAGTTAAAAATGCAACAGTAGATAATAATGCTACAGTATTTGGATACTATGTAAAAGACCCAGAAAGATATGGTGTAGCCCAGTTCAATGAAGATGGAGTAGTGACTTCACTTGAAGAGAAACCAACTGAGCCTAAATCTAACTATGCAGTAGTAGGACTATACTTTTATCCAAATGATGTCATCCAAAAAGCGAAAGATGTAAAACCATCTCATAGAGGTGAATTAGAAATCACAACTTTAAATCAAGACTATCTAAATGAAAATAGATTAAAAGTTGAGCTTATGGGTAGAGGATATGCGTGGCTAGATACTGGTACTCATGAAAGTTTATTAGAAGCTAGTATGTTTATACAAACTATAGAAAATAGACAAGGCTTAAAAGTGGCTTGTTTAGAAGAGATAGCTTATGAGATGGGATATATCTCAAAAGAAAAACTTCTTGAATTAGCTCAACCTTTAAAGAAAAATCAATATGGACAATACTTAATACGAAGAGCAAAACTAGGAAGAGATTTAAAATAATGAAATTCACAAGAACAAAGATACCAGATGTAATAATCATCGAACCAAAAGTACATGGTGATGATAGAGGATATTTTGTAGAAACTTTTAGAGCAGATAAGCTTGAAGAATTTTTAGGATATAAGATAAAATTTTGTCAAGATAATGAATCAAAAAGTTCTAAAGGTGTTTTACGAGGTCTTCACTATCAATTGGCTCCTGCAGCACAAACTAAACTAGTAAGAGTAATACAAGGAAGTGTTTTGGATGTAGCGGTGGATATACGAAAAGGTTCACCTACATTTGGACAATATGTATCTGTAAAACTTACAGGTGAAAATAAAAAACAACTTTTAGTTCCTAGAGGTTTTGCTCATGGTTTCATAGTACTGGAAGATGATACTACTTTTGCATATAAAGTAGATAATTATTATAGTCCTGAAAATGATAGAGGGATATCTTTTGATGATATGGATTTGGGTATTGATTGGATTTTAGATAAAGAAGAGTTGAATTTATCTGCAAAAGATAAAATACAGCCAAAGTTATCTGAGACAAATGATATATTTAAATATAGTGTAAACTATTATGAATAATCAATTTAATATATTA
>Ga0233437_1005129_pt1 | contig 14609 bp, 18 predicted proteins | sample SI_122_August201_FD_182714 | JGI IMG/M metagenome (GOLD analysis project Ga0233437, IMG submission 182714) | Seawater microbial communities from Saanich Inlet, British Columbia, Canada - SI_122_August2016_200_MG | ecosystem: Environmental > Aquatic > Marine > Inlet | place: Canada: British... | reverse complement strand
TTGGATATAATGATTTAGAATCAATGACAAATTATATTGAAAATCAAGAACAACATCACGAAGTAGCTTTTACATAGAAACCCCGACCTTTAGGTCGCGGGAGTATGTCATTTTATATATTAAGGTAAGTTTTCCATTTGGTTTGTTTCTAATTAATCTTGGATCATGTTCATTTTGTAGAATATTTTTTTTTACTGTTTCTTTTTTTGTTACAATTTTTTTTTGATTAAAAAAATTTCTGGGACAAACTTATGAAATTATAATCTTGAGATTGGTATGTCAATACAAGTATTAAGAAAGATAATATCAAAACTTTCAAAACTTTTCATAATTAATTTTATTTTTTTAAAATGAATTTGTTTTCTGAATCATAATTTTTGATTGTCTGGTAATTCCAAAAAAATAATTTCATTTGCCATAACATATTTTTTTGAGAAAAAATCTGAATCAAAATAAAATGAGTTTTTTATTTTTTTTTCTAGAATTTTAGCAGTATAACTTTTTCTAACACCAGGTAGTCCAGCTTAGATTACAAGTTTTTTAATTAAAAGTATTTTTATTTTCATAAACTATAAAAACGTTTTCTAATTAAAACAAACAAGGTGATTTGATTGATTATTCCAGCTAATAGAACAAAAAAAATAACGTACGCCATTCGTGACGTAGTAGAAGTTGCAAAAAAATTAGAATCTCAAGGTAGAAAAATTATTTATTTGAATATTGGAGATCCATTAAAATATGATTTTGTTACACCAAAACATATGATTAAGGCAGTTGAGGATAATTGGGCAATAAGTTCAAGTTATGCTGATTCTATGGGATTACTTGAAGCTAGGCAAGCTATTGCTAGAGAAGCAGCAAGGCTTAATATTAAAGGTGTGACATCTGATGATGTAATCTTAACTTCAGGAGGTTCAGAAGGAATTACAATGGCTCTTGGGGCATTAATTAACAAAGGTGAGAATGTACTTACTCCAAAACCAGGATATCCTTTGTATAATGCTGTTGTTAATTATTTAGATGGAGAACTTAATGAATATGAATTAGATGAAGACAATGAATGGCAGCCAGACATTGACGATATGAGAAATAAGATTAATGATAAAACAAAAGGTATTGTGATAATTAATCCAAATAATCCAACTGGTGCATTATATACAAAAGAAACTTTGTTAAAAGTTATTGATCTTGCAAAAGAGTTTGACTTGCCAATTTTATCAGATGAGACTTATGACAAAATCTTGTTCGATGATGAATTTAAGTTTCATGCAGTAGGTTCATTAACTGATGAAGTTTCAGTTATTACCTTTAACACTTTATCAAAAAATTATTTATGTCCAGGGTGGCGTGTTGGTTGGACAATTTTCTCAGGTCCAAAAGATAAAATTGGAGAGTATGAAGAAGCTGTTAAACAATTAGCAAGGGCTCGTCTTTGTATTATTCATCCTATGCAGTATGCAGTAAAACCTGCATTAGAGGGTCCACAAGATCATATTAAAGAAATGATTGATAAATTAAAAATAAGACGTGATCTGACATATCAAAGATTAAATTCAATTAAGGGAATAAGTTGTGTTAAACCTAGGGGAGCATTTTATGCATTTCCAAAAATTGAATTACCAATTGAATCTGACAAAGAATTTGTTTTGAATTTAGTAAAACAAGAAGGTCCTTTGTTTGTTTTTGGTTCGGGTTTTGGACAAAAGCAAGGTACAAATCATTTTAGAGTTGTGTTTGCTGCAAGTGAGGACGCTCTTAATGAGGGGTTTGACAAGTTAGAAAGATTCATTAAAAATAATTATACATAAAGAATTTTATGAATTAATATTTATTTTTTTTAGTTTACTATATGACATATCCATTAAAGTTTTTAAATTTTCAATATCTTCAATATTATATCTAATTAATGTATCAAGAGCTTGTGCGTCTTGATTGTATTTATATTTATACCATAATTTGATTGCGTCTCTACCTGTTAAATGACTCAAGTCAGATTCACGAGCAATGCCTAATTCTCTTTCAATGTTTTTTAGTCCACCAGAAAAACCTAATCTTCTTAATACAAATCTTAAGTCAGCATGAAATTGATTAAATTCAACATCAGGAAATTTATTTTTAATAAATGGAATATCAAACGTTGCACCATTAAAAGTTACTATCATAGAATATTTTTTTATTTCGTCTTTAAATTCATGCATATCAATTCCATTAACAAAAACTTTAGATTTTTTTCCATCAAAGATACCAATAGTTGTAATGTCATCATTATGTTTTGATAATCCAGTTGTTTCAATATCTAAAAAACAACAACTGTCTTTAAAATCTTCATAAGCTCTCCAGTGATACTTTGATGGAAGTTTAGATGCAAAAAATTCATGATCTTTTTTTTCATGTCTGTCTTTTGATAAAACTAGAAATTTTCTAATTAATTCAGAATTTTTTAAGTTACAGTCATTTGTTAGAAAGTCATCCCAACAGTTAATGTTGTTTGACCATATTTTTTTTTCAGTTGATTCGTTTACATATGGAATATGTAAGAATGTATTTGTTAACATTATTATTCTTCTAAAAAATTAATCAGTTAAAAACTTACTGTTAGTATTATTTAGTTAGAAAATTTCAAATATATTTTTCTTGCACGAGGGCCATCAAATTCACAAAAGTAAATTGATTGCCAAGTTCCTAGTTTTAATTCTCCATTTTCAATTATTATATTTAGTGAATTACCTATTAAACTACTTTTAATATGAGCAGGAGAATTTCCTTCCATGTGTTTATAATTTAGTTTTGGAGTTAATTCATACAATGCATTTAACATATCTTGTTTGACATTCGGGTCAGCTCCTTCATTTATTGTTAGACCCGCAGTAGTATGTGGACAATATACAATACATATTCCATTCTCAATTTTTATTAATTCACTAACTTTATTTGTAATATCAACAAACTCTTGTTTATTATTTGTTTTAATAGAGATTTCCATAAATATTTATATTTGACTTACTTGTTTTTTAAATTTATGGATGTACGAAAAGCTAAAGTTAAGGAAGTTTTAGCAATTGTAATGTTGTGGAAAGAATTTGTAAAAGAACATGGACAATTAATTGTTTCTATTGAACAAAAAATAAAACCTTACATTGAATTAAAAAAAGATGCACATAAAAATTTTGGAAGTTATCTTAAAAAATGTATTTATTCTAAGAATGCATTAGTTTTAGTTGTTGTTGACAAAGAAAAGGTAGTAGGATATTCACTTAATTTAATTAGAATGAATATTCCAGTGTTTAAAGTTGAGAAATTAGGATATTTTAGTGATTTGTACATTAAAAAAGAATACAGAAGAAAAGGATTTGCATCAAAATTTAAGGAAGAGACAATAAAATGGTTTAAGTCAAAAGGAATAAAACATGCGTCAATTATGGTATGGCCTCAAAATAAATTTGCATATAAAATATATAAAAAATGGGGTTTTATTGATCAACATTTAGAAATGAGATTGAAGTTGTAAGATGGATAAAATAAAACAAATTCAAAAAGAATTAGATGAAATTAAAGTAAGAAATAAGAGAGTAGAATCGGATAAAGAATGGGAAACAAGTCTTCCTAGAAAAATAATTATTATGGTTTTAACATATTTATGTGTGGTTGTTTTATTTTTTTATGCAAAATTACCTAATCCTTTAATTAATGCAATTGTTCCATCATTGGCATTTATGATATCAACATTAACACTTGGATTTTTTAAAAATATATATTTTAGAAAAAAATATTTGTGATTATCACTGGACACATCTTCATTTCACTTTGTGGCATTCAGAAAGTCCATTGCTAAAAAGCACTGGACATTTCTACACAACTAATATAAGTTAATCATTTTTTATTCTTCTTTATGAAATACTATCTTTCTCCATCAAAAATAAATTTATTAAAAGATTGTCCGCAATGTTTTTGGCTACAACATAATAGAAAAATAAAAAGACCTGATGGGATCTTTCCAAGTCTACCTAATGGTATGGATAACACATTAAAGGAACATTTTGACTTGTTTACAAAAAAAGGAGAGATGCCTCCGGAACTTGCAAATTTGAAAGAATACAAATTATTTCCAGATTTAGATAAATTACAAAAATGGCGATCAATATATCACGGTCTTGTTATTGAGAATGATAAATATAGATTAAAAGGAGCAGTGGATGCTTTGCTTGTGAAAGATGATAAAATTGTAGTATTAGATTATAAAACAAGAGGATATCCACTAAAGGCTGACACTCATACGCATTATATTGATCAGCAAACTCTTTATAATTATTTATTGCAAAAAAATGGATATATGACAGAAGATTATTCTTATCTTTTATTCTACCATCCAGATAAAGTTGTTGAAAAAGTATTTTTATTTCATTCTGATATTGTTAAAATTGATACAACAATGAAGCACGCAGAGGAGCTTATACAAAAAGCATTAGAAGTATTAGATGGACCAATGCCTGATAGTTCTGACAAGTGTAAATATTGTAAATACCGTGGAACTGATATTTATGATGAGAAATATATTCAGGATAAAAAAGTTGGAATAAAAGATATTAAACTATGTAAAAAGACTTCTTTGTTAGATTATTAGGTACAAAAAAATTAAAAAAATATGTCTTTGTTCTCAAATCTCAGTTTAGGTTTAGGAGTGTCAATTCCATAACCAACAGGACAAATGACTGTTGGAATAATATTATCTTTTAGATTTAGAATTTCTGAATATTGTTTAGCGTCAAATCCACCCATTGGGCATGAATCTAGTCCTAATGATGTAGCTCCGTTCATTAAATTAGTTAGAACAATGTAAACTTGAAGTTGTGCAAAATGAAGTTTTTGTTCATCATTTAAGCTATTGACATAACCAATCATCGTATCTGCGTAACCTAGAATTTTTTCAACTGGTGCGCCATTATCAATCATTTGTTTTTTGATTTTATTAATGACTTCAATTAGATTAGTATTTGCACATAATACAAATAAATGACTACATGTTGTAATTTGTTCTTGATTAAATGTAGCTGGAAGTAATTTTTGTTTACCTTCATCATCGGCTACAATCTTTATTTTCCAAGGTTGTATGTTAAAGCTTGATGGAGAGAATCTAATATATTCTTTTAACTTTGTAACATCATCTTTTGAAATTATTTTTGAATCAAATTTTTTTGTAGCGTATCTTTTTGTCATTATTTCATTAAAATCCATATTTAATCACCTAGTAAGAAGTTTTCATATAACGTTTTTATAAGTATGCTTTAATTATTTAAACTTTATAATTCATATTTATTGTGAAAAAAATGTATTTTTGTTTTGTATACTGAACCATATGCTTTAAATATTCATTTAATTTTAGTACTACTTTATAGGAGGGGGTTTATTAATGTCAGTTTCACCAGAAAAAGTTATTGAACAAGAATTATTGGCTCTTAGAGCTATGAAGATATTAATTCCAGATTTATCTGAAATAATTACTGTTTCAGATAGTGGGGTTCCAGAAGATATTGAAGTTCAAACTCAGTACAAAGCAATGGCAAGGCAATTACCAAAAAGATTTTATCAAATTTTGCATTATATGGTTGGATTTCCTGATATGCAGTGGTCTGTAGACTCTTCGTTTACACCAGAACAAGTTGCAAGTGCAATGTTTACTATGTATAAACCTAATTTACTTGAACAAAATGAGAATCATACAGTTTTTTCTGATGGGATAATTTATGCAGGATTTGTTGAGGGAATGCCTACTAAGGAAGATGTTGAAATTGAGCGGAATCCAAATACGTTAACTTTGGATGAAATTAGTCAAGTTGAAACTCAAAGAAATTACTCTTCAAGTCCAATTTCTAAGCCAGAAAGACCAAGAATATCAAGTAAAAGATTTGGTTATCAATGGAAGTTAGGTACAGGAACTGGAGAAGTTTTTGGGTTTACAGTTGGTAGTCCTAATTTAAATCACCATTTAGAAACTATTATTTTAGTTCAATATAAATTACCTTCAGAACAATAGATTAATAAATTTTTAAGTTTCTCTATTATAAATGGACTCAGAACACAGATTAATCAAAGAACGTAAAAATAAACTTAATGAACTAGTGAGTTGGGGAGTGAATCCTTATCCTTATTCATTTGATAAGACTCATTATGCATCAGATATTTTAGAGAAAAATAAAGGTCTTGAAAACGGCACATCAACAAAACAAAAGGTTGCAATTGCTGGACGTATAGTATCTTTAAGACAAATGGGTAAAGCGTCATTCTTTGAATTACAAGATAAAAGTGGGAAGATTCAAGTGTATATTAGACGTGATGATGTTCCAGATCAATATAAAATTTTTAAAAAGTGCGATATGGGTGACTTTGTAGGTATTAAAGGACATGTTTTTGCTACAAATACTGGGGAAATATCAGTTCATACAGACGAGTTTGAATTTTTAGTTAAAGGACTTAGACCATTACCAGAGAAGTTCCATGGATTAAAAGACATTGAACTTAGATATAGAAAAAGATATGTAGATTTTGTAGTTAATCCTAAAGCAAAAGCTGTGTTTGTAAAAAGAGCTAAAATTTTGAAATTTATTAGGGAATTTTTGGACGATAAAGGATTTATTGAAGTACAAACACCAATTTTACAACCATTATATGGAGGTGGGCATGCTAGACCTTTTATTACAAAGATTAATGCATGGGATATGACTATGTATCTAAGGATTGCATATGAAATATATTTAAAGAAATTAATGGTTGGTGGGTTTGAAAAAATTTATGACTTGAGTTCTTGTTTTAGAAATGAAGGAAGTGACAAGACACATAACCCTGAATTTGCAATGATGGAATTACAATGGGCATATGCTGATTATAATGACAACATGAAACTAACTGAGGATATGTGGGAATATGTTGCAAAAAAACTTAATGGTACAACAAAACTTGATTTTGCAGGAAAAGAGATTGATGTTAAAGCACCATGGCCTAGAATAAGGATGGTTGACGCTGTCAAAAAATTTGCAAAGATTGATGCTGAAAAATTGAGTGTTGACGAACTTAAAAATGTGTTAAAGAAACATAATATTGAGTATGTTGGTAAATTCTCAAAAGGGCTTGCAATCTCAATGTTGTTTGAAGAACTTTGTGAAGATAGTTTAATTCAACCAATTCACATCACAGATCATCCAGTTGAGATTTGTCCATTAGCAAAACCTTGCAGAAATGATAAACGATATGCTGAGAGATGTGAATCATTCATTAATACATGGGAAGTAGGGAATTTATATTCAGAAATTAACGATCCTGTTTTACAAAGAAAAATGTTTGAGGATCAGCTTGAACATGAAAAAGCAGGAAATGATGAAGCTCATCCAATGGATGAAGATTTCCTTGAAGCTATGGAGTATGGTATGCCGCCTAATTCAGGTAATGGGATTGGAGTGGATAGAATGATTATGCTTCTTACAGGTCAGGAAAGTATTAGAGATATTATATTATTTCCAACAATGAAACCTGTTGGTGGATCTAAACCAGTTAAAAAAGTTACAATTAGTGATGACCTTACAGGATTACCGTCAAGAGATGATGCATTAACTTTATTAAAAAAACATGTTAAAGATACATATCAACTTTTACATGCAAAGATGGTTGCAACAGTGCTTGAAGCAATGGCTGACAAATACAAAGGAAATAAAGATTTGTGGTATATAACAGGATTACTTCATGACCTTGATTTTTATGAAAATCCTGAAGATCATCCTTTAGTTTCATTAAAGCTCTTTGAGGATAAAAAATATCCAGCACAGTTGGTTCATGCAGTTGCTGCTCATTATTTTAAAAAAACAAAAATTATGCCAGCAACAGACTTAGCAAAAGCATTATTATCAGTTGATGAAATTGTTGGTTTAATGTATGCATATTCAAAGATGAGACCAACAGGTTGGGAAGGAATGAAAGTTAAGGGATTTAAGAAGAAGTTTAAAGATAAGACCTTTGCAGCAGCAATTGACAGAGATGATATTGATTATGGTATCAAAGCATTAGGTGTGGACTTTGGTGAACATGTCAATTATGTTGTAAGTATCTTAATTGAGATGGAAGAATTAAAATAAATTATATTTAATTATTTTCTTTGTTTATTTGTTTCATACAGACTAATTGAACAAGCTGCTGCCATATTCAGTGAATTTATTTTTCCTTTCATTGGTATTTTTACAAATTCATCAGTATATTTTTCTAAAGAATCTTTTATACCTTTATCTTCAGCACCAACAATTATACATAATGGGCAGTTTAGTTTAGACTTTGAAATTAATGTTGTTGATTTTTCACTCAATCCAACAGTTTTTAATCCTTTTTTTTGTATTATTTTTAGAGCAGTATGTAAGTCCATTTTAATCAAAGGAATATGTTCACTAGCCCCAGCTGATGATTTTACAACATTAGGTGTTAATCCAAAAGAATTCTTTGACGTTATTACAGCGTGAACTCCAAAACATTCAGAGCTTCTTAAAACACTTCCTAAATTATGTTCATATGCATTTCCACTTAATAAAATGAATAGTGGTGTTTGATTTTTATTATAAACATTTTCAATAAATTCATCTAATTTTAACTTTGGTTTGTCTTTTGCAATTGCAATGACACCTTGATGACGTCTAGTTTTTGACATTGCTTCTAATTTATGCTTTGTTACAAAGAAAACATTATTGTTTTGTTTTATTTGATCAAGTTTAGGATCATCAACATTATCCTGAACATATATTCTTTCAATTTGAGTTTTAGCTTTGATTGCTTCAAGTACTGCATTTCTGCCTTCGATTTGTCTTGTCATAATATGAATGGAATCAATTTGGTTTTAATAAAGCTTTTTGAATATTAGTTTATATATAACATATTAATCCTAGGCACTAACTATGGCCTCAATGCAACCAATAGACTATTTAATACAGATGCAAGACTTGGATAGACTACAGAGAAGAGAGTTCATAATTAGAACTTTAGTTGATTTAGGAATTCCAATTGAAGAACAGGTTAATCAAAAAATATTTACTTTAGGCTCAAGAATTCGAAACTATGTTGTACCAAGTAACACTCCAGTTACACAAGTTATTGGAGCACATTATGATCCACTAACTGGTAAAAAATCAGTTATTGATAATTTGACAGGAGTATCGATTTTATTGTATCTTGCGAGCCAACACTCTGAAGAACTTTCTAATTTAGGTACAGAATTAGTGTTTTTTGATGCTGAAGAGTATTTTAAAATTGAAGGCACAGATAAAAATAGTTTTCTTGGTTCAAAACTATATCTTAGTCAAAGAATTAACAGCCCCATTGAAAGATTATTTAATTTAGATTGTGTAGTAGGAGATTACCCGATTGTTTGGCCAGTTGAAGATGAACAAAGTCAGATTTATCTTGAACTTGCTGATATAGCTAACCAATTAGGTTGTGATATAATGAGTTTGCAAGCAATGAAAGATAGGACAACAACATATAACTCAGATCATAAACCTTTTGTAGAAAGTGGAATTTCAGCAGTTACTATAACATGTGTAAATGAATTTGATTTTGATCAATTCCAACAATACAAAGAAGCTTTAAAATGGAATGAACTTAAAGAAATGGAAGCCATACTTAAAAGAATTGAAATATTAACTCATTTGGATGGATATTATGATAATGTGAGTGAAGTTAGTCCACAGGCTCTACTTGAATGTGCGGATTTAGTTTATGGTACAGTAAGGAATATAACTATTTAAGTGATTATTCTATAAATAAATTCACCAAAAGTAGAAAATACCCAATAATTAATTAGAACATGCGTTATAAAAAACACAATTGTTGAAATAATTCTGGAACCCATTAAGACATAGAGTGGTAGGATGATTAAGTCATAGAGTACTGTTACAATTAATCCAATTTGCCATAGCTCCATGTGAGATAAAAATGGAGTTAATAACCCAATTAATGGAAGTACTAATACTGATATGAAATACTTTGGTCTAAAATATCCTGATAGTGCAAATGCAAAGATTAGTGTTGTAAATCCAGTAAATGCACCGACACCAGGTCCGTATGCTAGGCTTGCTAGTACAGTTGATAATGTACAGAGTTCAAAACCAATATAATGAGAAAAGTTTACAAAACGAATGTAAATCATAGAGAATGCTCCTAGACCAATTAAAAATATTGTAATAAAAACAGGTTTGAACTTTATTGCAATTAATAATATGAACAAAATTCCAATTAATGTTAAAAGAAACTTTTGTGGATCTTTGAATAGTGAATTAATGTATTCGTTTGACTTTCTTAATAATTCATAAATTGGGTTTGATTTTGAATGTTTTGTCATGATTATCTTTAAGAAAGGATTACTTTGTTTTAAAGTTTACAGTAGGGCACGGGGTCTATGTGATAGTTCATCAGCATAACCATCAAATTCTTTATGGATTAGTTGTTCAACGCCCATTAGATTATATTCTAAAGCTAATTTTTGAGCAATATCTTCACGCAATCTAAGAGTACCTCTATGAAGACCATTTTGTGTTGATCTGAGTATTAGTTCAATAAAGATGCCATCTGGTCTCATTGATTCTATTTGGTATCTTGTTTCATAACATTGTCTAAATTCTCTAGAATTCCAATAAACTACATGTTCAGGCAAATATGCTTGTTTGTAACCATGATGTATTTTAGCAAAAGTCAATTTATTAAATAAAACAAAATTTTATTTATAAATATATAATCACTTGGTCATATATTATTTGTTTTATATTTTATTGACCATATACAGTTAAATACTTATGATATTTTTGTATAACTCTATGTACATACCAAAACGTTATGGTCAGTCAAAAGATATTTCTTGCCCATTTTGTGGGAAACAAGCCATTGCTAAGAATAAACAAGGTCTTAATGTTTGTGTTGACCATAAGAATCAAGCTATGGAAGAAGTAAAATGTACTTGCGGATCTTGGCTTGAACAAAAAGTAGGCAAATTTGGTCCATATTTTAATTGTCTAAATTGTGGAAATATAAATTTTAACAAAGCAATGGAGATGAAAGAAATTATGAAACAAAAAGAAATTAAAAACAAATCTTTAGTTGAAGATGTTTCAAAAGCAAAACAACAAAAGGCACAGGTTCATGCAAAAAAGTCAGAAGATAAATTTATTCTTGATTCTGGAAAGTATGACGATTTTGATTACGGTATTCAATAGTTATAATTTTTTTTGAAAAGAAAATTATTTATAGTATATTATCTAGTTAGTTTCTATGAATCGAACAGAAAAGATAGTCACAATTATTTTTCTTCCACTATCTTTTTTTTTAATATGGTTAAAAATATACTTAGAACCAGATTATTATGGTTGGAGAAATCTTATAGGATTCATCTATATGGCTATGTTTTTTTTATTAGCGGGTTTAGATCAAATTTATCAAGGAACGTTAATAGAAAAGCTATTTGGTGTTGCACGTGGTGCAACTTTGTATAATAAAATAAAACATAAAAAAGTATTAATTACTTTAATTAGCTTGACTATTTACAGCTTTATTATACCTGGTTTATTGATTTATCTTTGGATATTTTTTAAAGAAAGAAAACTGGAACAAATAGATAAAAAAACATTTAATAATAATCTCCCCTATTTAGAAAAGTTTCCTACTAAAATTGAACCATTATATGCATTATCCTTTTTCTTATTTTTTATAAGTTTCCTATATTTTGGTCTTTATGGAAATTATGGTTATGCTGAACCAGGACTTCTTTCTAAGCTTAGATATGAAGGAACATTTCTTGTTTACTCTTATCCACAAGATTATGGTATTTATGCTTATGAATATAATGAAGATGATTCCACATTAAAACTCCAAGGAGATATAAGAGTACATAATAGTATCCGCGCTACTTTTCAAACTGAAAGAGTTTATTTATTTAAGTTATATGATGAGTATGGTGAAACAAACTTTGAAGATTGTTTATTAGATTCTTCAGGGAGATTATCAAAATGTGTTGATGAAAATGGTAAAACTTGGTATTTAAGCTTTGAAACAAATACATAGATAAAAGGGAACTATTCCAACATTTTATAATTTTCGATATAATAATAAATATAATTGAATTTGCTTTTTAGTATTATGATAACAGTTGACGAGATGCGACACCTTGAAGAACTCTCAGTTGAGCATGGTGTAACTAAACTTCAATTAATGGAGAATGCAGGATTTGGACTTAATAATTATTTGAAACGTGATTTTTCTTTGTCAGGTAAAAAAATATTGATAATTTGTGGTTCTGGTAATAATGGGGGAGATGGATTTGTTCTTGCACGTTATTTGTTACAAGAAAAGTTTGATGTTAATGTTTATTTTGTTGGATCTGTTGATAAATTAAAAAAAGAATCAGGTTATAACTATTTTATTCTTAAGGATAAATTTAACGAAGCGTTTGTTAATAGATTTATTGATGCAGATATTTATGTTGATGCAATGTTAGGAACAGGTGTAGAAGGTCCAATAAGAGAGCCTGTATCATCATTAATTGACAAAATTAATGCATCAGGTAAAATAATAATTAGTGTAGATATTCCTACAGGTGTGAATCCTGATACAGGACAGATTCTTGATAAGGTTGTTGTTGCTGATAAAATATATACATTTCATGATATAAAAATGGGACTTGCAAAGTTTCAAGATAAAGTTACTGTAATTCATATAGGTATTAGGGTTTAGCTTCACTAACAAGAACACTAACAGGTTTTGACGAGAAATTGTTTTCTTTTAATTTTTGTAAAATTTCTTTTATATTGTTACTTGCTTGATTTATATCTTCACCTTCTACTTCAATTTCAGCTGTCCAACTCAACTCATTAATGTATTCAACAATTATTGCTGAAGGTAGTTTATCAGACTTCCAGATTTTACAATCTTTTTTTGTAACTTTTAACCAGGGTTCAAAATTATTTTTTTGTAAGAATTCTTTAGCTTTGGCTAAGTCACCTTTGAATAAAACTTTTTTACCTTCTTTTAATTTTGATCGTTTGAAGGTTATTCCATTGTTTTCAATGAATTCTGTAACTGAATAATAAACAAAGTTACCTCTATTTGGATTATGCCATTCACGGAGTCTCATTGTTTTATTTAATGGGTTCCAGTCATTTGATTTTTGTTTATAATAAGTGTCACTAAAATTATATTCAAGAATTATTTTTGCTTCTAAATCATTTAATTTATTTTCAAATTCGTTTATATTATCAATATAAATTCTAATTTCACATTCAAATTTACTTGCCATTTTTTTCTTTTATTTTTGCTTCTTGCCAAATCCTATATGCTTCCTCTTTGTCAACTTTTTTATTTTCTAGTATATAAGGTCTTCGTCTAATTGATTTTGCAATAGCACTATTAATTACATCTTGTGCATTAAATAAACCTTGTTCTTCTGCAAGTTTGCAAGAAATTAACCAACAACTTAAAATGTCTCCAAGTTCATCTTTAAGGTTTTCAAAATCTTTTTTTTTATATGCTTCAATTACTTCTTCAGTTTCTTCTTTAAGTACATTAACATATCCACCTAGTCCATTATCTCTTATCCAAGAATCTAGATCCATACTCTTTGTAATAATTTGATTAAAATATGCAAATTCAAACATTTTGAAAAATCACCTTAACCTGAATTGAAAATAAAAATAGTTAAAAGTTTTACTAAAAAAAATGTTTAGAAAAAGATATGAATTATTTAGCTAAATTATTTGTTCTTCATAGTTTTAACAATATAGGTATTTAAACACATTTCTTATAGGTAAAACAATTTGTTCTAAAGCAGTATTATAAAAATTTTCTTGACTTCTAAAACTAGGTAGTGTTGGTTTTTTCATAACACTTAAGATTGTATCACCTTTTATTTCTGTAATATGTATTACTGGGATATTTGATTGAAAACTATTTCCAGATTGATGGTAGGCTCGAATTAAATCAAAATTAGGATTATTTTCTCTTGAATAACTGGCTTTATCAACTAATTGTCTAAATGAATTTAATGTTAAATCATTATTTTGTGTGGGATATGCTTTTTTTAGAATGTAAACCATATCCTCTTCTGTAATAGGTAGTGGGATTGAAAATACTCCTGATGAAGGATCATATTCTAAATATGGAATGTCAAATGTATTTAATATATCTTGAGATGGTAATTGGTCTAATGATTCTAATACGTCTTCGAGGTTTAAAACTATATTTTCAATATCTTTAATGGGTGTTTGTTCAAAAATGAAATTTGTATAATTTTCAAATAGTTGTTCAACCCTTTCACCAGTATAAAATATTGGACGTTCATGATTTGCAGTAGGTCGTTCAGCATATCTAAAATGGGATGCAGTTCCATCTTCTTTATAATTAACTCTGTGGGTTGTTACAACCTGACCTCCATAATCAACTTTTTTTTCTGAACTTTTCCAACGAGCTCCAAATAAACCTCTTCTTTTAATGGTTACTGACGTTATTATGTCAGTATCTGGATCTAATTCAGCTTTTGCAGAGACGACTCTTGCTCCTATAACCCTTTTTATTCCATCTGTGAACCAGCCCATGCTCGT
>Ga0233437_1005126_pt1 | contig 14618 bp, 12 predicted proteins | sample SI_122_August201_FD_182714 | JGI IMG/M metagenome (GOLD analysis project Ga0233437, IMG submission 182714) | Seawater microbial communities from Saanich Inlet, British Columbia, Canada - SI_122_August2016_200_MG | ecosystem: Environmental > Aquatic > Marine > Inlet | place: Canada: British... | reverse complement strand
GGTTTTTTGAAAAATTCGCAACTTCAGGAAAAAAATTTGGTACTGGTCTTGGTACTTATTCTGCCAAGCTTATCGCGGAAACATTAGGAGGTTCCGTTCACCTCACGACTTCCGATGCCTCCGGAACAGAGATATTATTTCAATTCCAAAAACGAGAATAGTCTATTTTATTTTAATAGATGGCTACTTTTTCTGGTCGGGAAGTATAAAACTGAAAGTTGTACCACCGTCGAGGTTGTTTTCAACCCATATTTGACCACCATGAGCCACTACAAATTCATGACAAATCGCCAGCCCTAATCCAGTACCACCAGCCCCGGTTTTCGTTCTACTGCTTTGTACAAACTTGTCAAAAACTGAATCCAACTCACTTTCTGGAATTCCAATGCCGCGATCTTTAATACTGATCCTGATCCCCTTAGTGATTTTCTGGTTTCCAATTCCGTTTTTGGTAATTAATTGATCAGATTTTAAAAAGATCAGTATTTCCCCCAATTCAGGAGTATACTTAATAGCATTGGATAATAAATTGTGAATCACCTGTTGAATTCGTTGTTTATCACACCAGACCTCAGTATCAATATTACTATCTTCGAATCGTAAGGAAATACTTTTTTCTGTTACTAAAGCTTTATAATCCATTAACAAGTTCTCAGTTAATCTCCTGAGATCATGGCGATCCATATTATATTCCATCTGCCCGGCTTCTAATTTTGATAAGTCAAGTAAATCATTTAATAACGACATTAAACGAGCACCAATATTTCTGATCTGCGAAAAATAGTGTTTTAATTTTTCTATGGTCACAATATCCGTTTTATCTTCACCAAATTTTGAATAGCTTAAAATCTGATGCATCGGCGTTCTGAGTTCGTGTGAAATATTGGATAAAAATTCAGTCTTGGCTTTATTGGCTGATTCTGATGCTTCTGTAGCAATGCTTAGTTCTTTCGTACGTTCCGCAACCCGCTGTTCAAGTTCTTCATGAGACCTCTTTAGTTCTCTTTCAGCAGCTTTACGTTTAGTAATGTCAGTAATTATGGCGATAAACCCGATCAGCTCTTTCTTTTCATTTCTTTTATATTCCCAATCAATCTTGACATCGATAATTTTTCCAGCTTTGGTTATTTTCCTGGTGACAACAGGGGTATGATAGGGTTGATTTTCAATAATAAATTTATGGTGATCTATAAATTCTTCCTGGTCTTTCCCGGGCATGTCATGCCATATCGGTTCACCAATTAAACTCCCCGGTTTTACACCAAACATTTTATCATAGGCAGAATTACAAAAAGTAATCATCCCTGATACGTCACACTCACGCACACCGTATGTAATCGTTTCAATCAAGGTTCTAAATTTAGTTTCACTAGATCTGAGCATCCTTTCCCGTACTTCCAGGGATTGCATCATTTTTTTAAAACTAGCTGACAAATGATCGATCTCCCGATAACTTTTCTCAGGTAACTGAGCCTGGTAATTTCCTTCTGAAATTTCTCTCGAACTTTCTGACAAGTGAAAAAGAGGGATCAACACACCTCTTAATATGTAAATAGCTATTATAATCGCAAAAATAATGGCACCAGTCGTACCAGCCAATAGGATAAATTCGATTCGTTTAATAGATTGATATGCTTCTTCTTCAGATTGAACAACTGCGACAATCCAATCTGTTGATTTGACGTGAGTAATACTGGCAATTTTATCAATGGCATGATCTATAAAATTGAAGGTACCTTCCTGTCCTTCCAAACCTTTTTTAATATAATCCAAATGCATCACGTTTTCTCTTTCCAGAACCAACTTTGGATTAATATGAGCAATGGTTACTCCGTTCTTATCAATTATCTGGGTATAACTGGTTTTCCCTAAACGAATATTAGAAACAATGGCGTTTAGAGCTGCCAGATTTAGATCAGCTACCACGATACCATTTGCGTATTTCATACTTAGTGAAATCGTGGGAAATCCATTTTCAAGGGAAATAAAAGTATTTGACCAATACGGACTGTTAGGATTTTTTTGTTCATTAAAAAAATCCTGGTTGGACAAATTAATCCCAATAATATTTTTGTCAAATGGGGCAATATAATGGACAATTCCCTGCTGATCCAGAATCTTTATTCTATTGAAAAATGAATAGTTACTAATCACAAGATTTAGATATTCTATAATTTGGTGATTTTTAAGTAATGATTTTTTTTCCAGAATATTTTTTATTTGCCGGGTTAAGGAGACAGATTCTTTAAGAAACCGATCTGTTTCTCCAGCTAAAGAATTTGATAAAAGAATATTTCGGTGTTCAATCTCTTTTTTCATACCGTTAGAGATGGTTTGAAGGGAAGTTAAACCAATTATCACTATCGGAATAGTTGCGACCAAAATAAAACCAACAATCATGTAAGATTTAAGACTGGAAAACGGTACCATTAACTACTCCTTTACCACAAATTTGCCATTTTTTATTTCGAGCAGGAAACTGGCACGATCCGCATCTCCGAATTGGTCAATGGCGATATTTCCCTGCACGCCTTTAAATTTCTTTTGATTTAACAGTGCTGCCTTGAGTTCTTTTGGATCAGTCGTTTCTTTCAAAGCCGCAAACAACAATCTGGCAATATCGTAACTACCGGTAGCAGCAAAATCAGGTTCCTGACCGGTAAAGGACCGGAAGGCTTTTTTGAAGGCTATATATTCCGGGCTCTGACTTTGTGGATTATGGGTTTGAGGCAGAATCAGTCCTTCCACAGCCGGTCCTCCAAATTTAATTAAATCTGGTGATTTAGCCCAACCACTCGAAATAAATTTTATCTGTGGGTTGTGCTTATTTATATGCTGACTGATCAAGGCTGTATCAAGCGCCCCTGCGATAATGACAACAGCTTCAGGATCTGAGGCTATGGTATCTTTCGCAATTTTGACATAATCGGGATTGGATCCTGAGGTAAAGGTAGAAGTATTTGTGACTGTACCATTTCTTTGTTTGAAACTGGCAGCAAAATTATTAAACCACTCCTCAGTAAAAGCCCTGTTAGAAAGATCATATACTCCGGCAATTCTGGCTAACCTCATATGATTGATGGCATAATCAACCAGTTGATCTGTCTGTTTTTTGTCTGTTAGTGCGGTCCTAATAAAGTAATCATCTATGCCGGTAAAGTTTTTAGCCGTGCTGGTCGGACTAATTAGTACTATCCTTTTTTCATTGGCTAAGGGTATTGCGGCAGCGGACATAGTACTGGTCATATGTCCGATAATTGCGACTACTCCGTCATCAATTAACTCCTGGTCAACTTTGATGGCGGTTTCAGGAATATGTTGGTCATCTTTTATAGTTACTTTAACCTGCCGACCATTAATCCCGCCAACTTTGTTGATTTCATCAGTAGCGAGTAAAACACCATCACGCCCTGAAATTCCAAGCACAGAAAGACGTCCGGTTAGGCACCCGGAAAATCCAATTTTGATATCACTCTTTTTATCACAACCTATCAAACCAAACATCATTATTATTAGTCCGGCCTTCAAAATTGTTTGTATTGTGGCTAATGTATTGGAAGGAAGCATTATACTCATCTGACCTTTTTTATAAAAGATGGGAAAAATTATGCTCTGATAAAAATCTCTTTAATTAGTGTTCGAACGAAAAGTAGGTAATTTGGGAACATGTACAATTTTTAGCAAAGGCTTAAACAGTTAAATACCCGATAGTTACGAGGATCGTGAGACTTCGTAACGATACCCCTAATTACCGGATTGATATCCAATAATGGCATTTTCGTTTGAACACTAATTATAATAAATAAAAGAATAATATACAATCCGGATTCAAGAAAAACAACAAACCCAAGATACTGATAAACCCTAATAGTTTTAAATATTAAAACATTGTCATTTAATTGCGATTATAGCCCATTACAGAGTTTCCTGACAATATTTATTTGAGGGCATAATATTGAAAATTTAATAATATTAAAGCTTAAACCCTTATCATAGTTTTATCATGAGAGATGTGCCGATTATGTTTCCTTTTTAAGAAAACTTGAATTAAAATAAATGTTTAAAGAGGAATACTTATGAAATGCATGAAAGGGATTTTATTGTTTACTGGTTTTTATTTTGTGTTTTTCAGTACCTGCAGGGCTGAAGCACATATCTATCGACATTATTATCCTAATAACAACAGAGATTATGGAACCAATGAGGTCTGGATTGGTGAACTAATCGACAATCAGAGACTCATAAAGACACGATTCCAGGAAACAGAAAACCCGGAAAACATTTCTACTTCAGAATCTCTATTAGATCAGAATTACGAATTGATACAGACGAGGATCAGAAAAGGTCATATCGATAGCGATTATCAGGTTAAAAAAACGGATCAATTCGTTTTTATTTTTGGTAAGCGCAAAGGAAAATCGATCAATAAAAAACTAGAATTGACAGATAATCCTTTTTACTGGGATCCAAAGCTGGGTTTATCCGGTTTCGTTAAATCTTCCAAAACATCATTGGTATTCCAGGTGATCAGACCCGATAACCAAAAAGTATACGAGATGAAAGCTGAACGAATCGGATTAAAAAATATTTCCATCAATGGCAAAAAAATAGTAGCTCTTGAAATCTATTGGTCTTTAACCGGTTTTCTATCAATCTTTTTTGATCAAACCTATTACTACAGAGCATCCGATGGCCTTTTTCTTACTCAAAAGAAACCCTTTGAAAATAAAACCATGGAATTGATACTGGAATAATAAAACAAACGTTTTTTTCACCCCGTGTTTCCCCCTTCTGCCATCCAGAGTTAGTCATAAAATAATACATTATTACAATATTTTGTCAGATTTTACTTGTTTGTTTTTTTTAGGTCTGTTAGAGATCCAGACTTTAAGATAAAAATCTTCAGGGCGGGGTGAAATTCCCCACCGGTGGTAGTCTCAAAAATTGAGAAAGCCCACGAGCGCTTGATAAGTATTATTGTCAAGGTCAGCAGATTTGGTCAGAATCCAAAGCCGACGGTCAAAGTCCGGATGAAAGAAGATTGATAAGTGTGACAATATTAAACAAAATCGGATCTGTGATAGCATGCTGATTAAAATTAATATTGTTTACGGGAATGATTGCGATTTTACCAACCAACTATGGATAGGTAATCTCGATGCATACTCAAAATAGTTAAACAGAATAAATTTGTGCGAACGACGCACAATATAAACTCCTTATTGGGTACTTGTCTAAATAATCACAATTTATTATTTTGTTAAGAACCTAGCGTTTAACGCCACATCACACCATTCAAAAACCAATCAGAATGATTAGCTTCTGATTGACTTGCCCTGATCATCTTTCCCCCTATTGTTTAAAACAGCCAGAAAAGTGTTTTTGGTTTTAAACAATTTTATTGACACTGGTGAGATTTTTTTCATCTCACTTTAAAAAATCAATAAATTATGGATGATCTATTATTTATGCAAAAAGCACTGGATTTAGCAGCCAGGGGTATTGGTTTTACATCACCAAATCCTATGGTTGGAGCTGTTGTCGTCAGCAATAATCTCATTGTCGGCGAAGGATGGCACCAGTCTGCCGGAAAGGCACATGCCGAAGTTGTCGCAATCGATAACGCAGGTTTTGAAGCCAGAAACAGCACTTTGTATGTTAATTTGGAACCCTGTAATCATACAGGTAGAACACCTCCCTGCACTGATAAAATCATCGAAAGTGGATTAAAAAGAGTCGTTATCGCCATGCGGGATCCTAATCCCTTGGTTACGGGTAACGGGATCGAAAAGCTTTTAAATAACGGTATCGAAGTCACTGTCGATATCTGCAAGGAAGAAGCTAAAAAACTGAACGAGTATTTTATTAAATATATCAAAACCACAACACCCTATACTATTGTCAAATGCGCCGCCACGCTGGATGGACGAATTGCCAGTGAAAATGGAGACTCTAAATGGATAACAGGTATCCAGTCCCGACAATACGTCCATGAAATTCGTCATTCAGTGGATGCTATCCTGGTTGGTATTGGAACGGTAGAAAAAGATAACCCTCATTTGACCACCCGATTAGGAAATAAAACAGGCAGCGATCCCATTCGAATCATTTTAGATAGTCGGCTCTCCATCAATGAAGATGCAGCCGTTCTAGAATCCAGTTTAATTTCAAAAACGATAATAGTGACCGGGTCGCATGTTAATAAAGAAAAAAAAGCCCGAATGATCGAACAAGGGATTGAATTTATAAAAGCACCCCTATCAAATGGAAATATTGATATGGCAGTCTTGAATGTTCTGCTGGGACAAAGAGGAATTACGAGTCTGTTAATTGAAGGTGGCAGTAAAATTATTGGCTCAGCATTCGCTTCAAATATTGTTGATAAAATCTGTTTTTTCTACGCTCCCAAGATTTTTGGAGGAAATTCAGGAATACCGATAAGCACTGGAAAGGGGTGTCACCTGATGTCTGACTGTTTGAACGTAGCTGATATCAAAATTCACCAATTCGAAAATGATATTATGATTGAGGGTTACCCACAGTACTAAAAATTTTTATTCATAAATCTATTTAAACAACTAAACAAACGTAAAAAAAAATGTTTACTGGAATTATTGAAGGGTTTGGAACGGTCAAATCCATAACACCAGCTGGTGAAGGAAAACGATTAATGATCACGTCTGAATTCTCTTTGGATGGGTCAAAGTCCGGTGATAGCATCGCTGTCAATGGTGTTTGCTTAACCGTTGAAAGGTTAAATCAAAGGGTTTTCGAAGTAGATGTGGCTCCTGAATCAGTTATTAAAACGGTGATAGGTGGTCTTCAAGCTGGCAATAGAGTCAATCTGGAACGGGCCTTAAGATTTTCAGATCGACTGGACGGTCACCTGGTTTCCGGTCATGTGGACGGAATGGGGAGCATCGTCGATAAAAAGCAACTCAGCAATGCTGTTATTGTCAGGGTCAATCTCCCCCAGTCACTGGCTGACTATACGGTTCTAAAAGGATCTATCGCTATCGATGGTATTAGTTTAACGATTAATGAGCGGGACCAAAATACCATCACTTTAAGCGTCATTCCCCATACAGCCAAATTGACCACCATCGGATTTAAAAATATTGGTGAAACCGTAAATATTGAAACTGATATGATTGGAAAATATGTGGCACAATTTGTTTTTAATCAAATAAAGGTTCTGCAGCCAGGCCAAAAAGAGCTAACAGATTCAAAACCTTCCATAGCAAACCTTTTGGCCAAACAGGGTTTTTTAAACTGAGAGATGAATCTTTTTTTTTAAATGAATATCCACCTGAAGAGTGGAATAACTAATCACAAGTGAGAATACAAAATGCCAATTATTTCAATAGAGCAAGCCATCAAAGATATTAAAGACAAAAAAATGGTAATTTTGGTGGACGACGAAGATCGTGAAAATGAAGGTGATTTAACCATGGCCGCTGAAGCGGTGACTCCCGAAGCTATTAATTTTATGGCTAAATATGGCAGAGGGTTGATCTGCATGCCAATGACCGGAGAAAGAGCGGATCGTTTAGAATTGCCATTAATGGTAGAAAATAACACCTGTAAATTTGAAACGGGTTTTACAATTTCCATTGAAGCAAAAGAAGGCGTGACAACAGGAATATCAGCCAGTGATCGGGCAACAACCATCTTAACCGCTGTTAACAAAGATGCTAAAGCTGATGATTTGGCCAGACCCGGACATGTGTTTCCATTAAGAGCTAGAGGTGGCGGTGTGATGGTTCGCGTCGGGCAAACTGAAGGTTCTGTGGACCTGGTTAGCTTAGCAGGATTTGAACCAGCGGCTGTTATCTGTGAAATTATGAATGAGGACGGGACTATGTCAAGAATGCCATCTTTAAAGGAGTTCAGTGAAGCACATGGCATCGGAATTTGTACCATCGCAGATTTGGTTAAATATCGCACCAGAACCGAGCGTTTTGTCAAAAAGGCAGCTGAAACGATGATTCCCAGCCAGTATGGTGGAGACTTTAAAATGATTGCGTATGAAAATAGTGTGGATAATCTCACTCATATCGCAATGGTTAAGGGTGAACTCAATCCGGATGAGCCAATTCTGGTCCGTGTCCATTCCGAATGTATGACCGGTGATATTTTCGGATCACAACGCTGCGATTGCGCAGATCAACTGCATCAATCCATGGCAACCATCTCCGAGCATGGGTTTGGTGTGATTCTCTATCTTCGACAGGAAGGCAGAGGAATCGGCTTGATTAATAAACTTAAAGCATATGAGCTTCAATCCCTGGGATTTGACACAGTTGAAGCCAATGAAAAACTTGGTTTTAAAGATGATCATAGAGATTATGGAATCGGCGCTCAAATATTGTCAGACCTGGGCATAAAAAAAATGCGCTTGTTGACCAATAACCCTAAAAAAATGGTAGGGCTTGAAGGTTATGGATTAACCGTGGTTGAGCAAATTCCCATCTTAACTCAGCCTGGTACTCACAATCGGGAATACTTAAGGTGCAAACAACTGAAAATGGGTCATGCGCTACAAATGAATTAAAAAAATATTTCTTATAAAGCAGACAATATTCTTATAGTCATCAATTTGACGCATTGTGGCATCTATTTGAAACCACAAGAACAAGTTCTGAAGAGTTTTCAAACAAATACCACAAAGCTCTGACAAAAACCATATGAATGGCTGTTACAATGATATTGAATCAATCAAAACTATTAAAGGGAAACAAAATGAAAATCATAGAAGGCAACTTAAGCACCCAGGGGAAAAAATTTGCAATCATCGCAGGACGATTTAACGATTTTATCACCAACCGTTTAACCGACGGTGCTACTGACGCATTAATCCGCAGTGGTGCGGTGGATTCAGATATTAGTATTATCAAAGTACCGGGGGCTTTCGAAATTCCGCTGGTCGCAAAAAAAATCGCTGAAAAAGGAAATTACGATGCTATTATTTGTGTCGGAGCTGTCATAAGAGGGGCCACCTCTCACTACGATTATGTCTGTGCAGAATTATCAAAAGGGATCGCTCATGTTAGCCTTGACAGTGGTATACCGGTAATGTTCGGCGTGTTGACCACCGACACCATTGAACAGGCTATTGAACGGGCAGGGTCAAAAGCTGGAAATAAAGGCTGGGAAGCAGCTGTTGCAGCCATAGAGATGGTAAATTTAATAGAGGGTCTTTAGGCCGATCCTCTTTATGGTTCTTTGGCTTTGTAAATATTTTGTTTTCTTATCTCCATATGGCATTCAGGTTTTACAGGAGTCTTAAAACCAAACTGCTTGTATAGTTCCTGTGCATCTGAAGTTATCAGATGCCAGCGCTTCAAATCTGCAAACTCCGGAGCGTTCATAATAAACGTTATTAGCTTTTTTCCCAAGCCCTGTCCTTGCTTTTCCGGAATGATAAAAACATCCGCAATATAGGCAAAGCTGGCAAAATCTGTGACTACTCTCGCAAATCCAACCTGAGCTTCGTCTTCATAAACCCCGAAACAATGAGAATTGTTAATTGATTTCTTGACGATTTCAATAGGTATGTTTTCTGCCCAGTAGGAGCTTCTTAAAAAATTGTGAATGACATCAATATTCAATAACGATTTATCTGTGAAAATATAAATATTTTTTAACATGTTTTAACTAATAAATAGGGATAACAATGCAAGTATCAGCAGAACCTTCGATAGGCTGACTTTAACAAAAGTTAAAATCTAAGACAATCATTTGGATCAGATAAAAGACGAGAAAAGATTTGATGTCAAAACTGTTTAACGGATAAAGTGATTAAACGGGATAAGAGTTCTGAACTTTTTGAAAGAAACAATTCAAATTCATTGACGGCCTCATTTCCACCACTATCAGAAATAACCCGAACAATCACATATGGAATTTTGTTTGCCTGACATGTATAGGCTAATGCTCCACCTTCCATTTCTGTACATGCGGCACTAAATTCTCGTTGCAGCCATTTTATCGTTTTCGGATCAGAGACAAACTTATCTCCTGATACAATGGTTCCTACCATTAAATTGGGAATCTCAGGTTTACCTTCAAACATATCATCAAAAACTTCCAGAACCGCTGACACCATAGCGGGGTCCGCTTCAATCAATCTATCACGATCTGCAATTTCACCCCGACGCCGACCAAAGGCTGTAAGATCTACATCAAATTGGACGGCATGAGATGATACGACGACATCCCCCTGCTTCAAACCGGGCAATAAAGAACCGGCAACGCCGCCAAAAATAATTTTTTCACAATTGAAAATATCTACCAAAATCTGTGCACATAGAGCAACATTTACTTTTCCAACGCCACATTTTACAGCGGTAATTTTTTTCTCATTAATCTTCCCGGTATAAAACCTGAACTGTGCCTTTTCAGTGATTTCATATTTTTTGATATGTTCATAAATAAGGGCTATTTCTTCATCAAGTGCTCCAATTATCCCAATCACTATTCCTCTCCGATTTTGTACGTTTTTATAGATTAATCTTTTATTTATGCCAGTTTCATCCGATTAATTTAAGCTGTCGATTGCTCACGAAAAACTATTATAAACCTATTTTTTTTCCCGGGTCAAATTTTGACCTATCATATTCACGAATATGTTTGTTCTCATGATTCGTTGCATCTCTATAAGTAGCACAATCTAAAAGTCGAAGGATGAGCAAATACGGTGTTCAGTATATTGATTGACTTTCCATAACAAACTGACGGAAGCAAATAAATTTAAAATTCCCATTGTGATTGACTAATGCACAATCATCCCTAAATAAGCCACAACTTCCTGATGATCACCAGTTACAATTCCTGAATGTGTATAGTCCACCTGCTCCACTTTTTTAGCACCCAATTGATTTGCCGCAGATAACATTATCGCAGTGGGTGAGACACCACACATGGATATATGATTTTCAAAAACAGTATTCAATAAACCTTCCGGGTCTTTTTTCAATATTTGCATGATCGCCAGTCCGTCTTTTTTTTCTGCTTCCTGGGCACTGATAAAATGGCTCATATCAGTGGAGGCCACAATCAGAGTTTCAGGGTATTTTTGAACCACTTTCGCCAAATCCCGTCCTGCAGCTATCAGTTGATCAATATTTCTGGATGAAATCGTTATTGGGAGAATTTTAGTTTTTGAATTTAAATATTGGATAAAAGGTACCTGAACTTCCAACGAATGTTCTTGTTTAGCAACTCCGGGATCCGCTTTAAAAATTTTAGATTCAGACAACAATTCTGATCTGAGAAGATCATCAATTTCTATTTCTCCCAACGGTGTCACCCAGGATTCATTAGCATCAACCGCAAAAGCATGACCTCTACCGGAATGATTTACCCCTAAAATAATGACAGAATCAGGAATATTCACTTGTCCATAGACCTTTCCGGCACAGGCACCGGAAAAAATATAGCCAGCATGCGGTACGATTACACCAATGGCTTGCTTTTTTTTCAGAGGTTCAAAAATCATTGATGCCAGATCTTCTTTTAAATCGCTGCATTTATGGGAATAAAAACGGCCAGCGACAGCAGGGTATCGTTTCATAATAATCTCACTTTTAATTGTTGATACATCTTTATTTAACAGGAATAACACCTCTTTTAAAAGCTTCTTTTTCAGAAAATGTGTATTTATCATATTGGTAACCATCCACCAACCATAAGAATAGTTATCATGATGAAATACAATGGTGATCTGGATAATGCCATGGAACTTCATAATGATGTTCCACAAGGATTGAGTTCTGCAATCTTCACCAATGATCTCCTTGAATCCGAATACTTCCTGAGTTGTTTAGGTAGTGATTGTGGTATCGCCAATGTCAATTTAGGCACCAGTGGCGCCGAAATCGGATTGGCATTTGGGGGCGAAAAGGAAACCGGTGGTGGCAGGGAAAGCGGTTCAGATGCTTGGAAATACTATATGCGCCGCCAATCTACGACAGTAAACTGGAGTGGTAAAACAGTCCTGGCTCAGGGGATTCAATTTTAACATATTACAAAACTGTAGGATGGGCCTGGGTCGCACCTGAGTCGCACGCCCATCTTCTTCAGCGTGGGCAAAAAAAGCTGCCCACCCTACACATCTGCGTAAGATCATTGCTTATATGTTACCGGGCATCGATTTGGCTTGCACAGGATAACGAGCACCCCGAGTTCATCGTAAACACTTTACTAAATACCAGGTTTAATAATTCAGAACAAGCCCGACGCCGACTTCTTTTACTTCAACCACTTTTGACAGAGCTATTTTCGATTTTAAGTCAGTACAATGACAAGCGTGGATTATTTTCAGGTCCCCAGGTGTGATCCAGGTGACTATATGATAAAGCAACATAATCAAGATGGGTAAGGTTCAGACCCATTTTTTGAGCATTTCGTAAAAAAATATCAGAATAACCAGTATCGAATAAAACCCTGAGGCCTTCAACTTCTATTAAAACTGAAAACCCCGGTTCTGCCAGGTAATATCTATCAACCAGGGTATTATTATCCACCAAAACATGTATTTTCATAATCGTTTTCAGTATAATTCTGGGGTTGTCATTAACAACGGAATTTTCAATTTTTGCAAAAGGTTACTAAGGTAATTAACAACTGTTTTAACAGTATTCATCATAAAAATTAAATTATTTTGTACCCGGAAGATAAAACTGTCCAGCGCTATTATTTTGATTGCAGAGAGTAGCAATAACCGTTATTCTGAATAAAATTTATTAGGAGTTTAACTATGTCTGAAATGATGAATCACCGCTGTATGTATTGTACATTCGTATACGACCCCAGTTTTGGAGATCCGGAAATCGGAATTCCTGAAAACACCTCTTTTGACGATTTACCCGAAGACTGGATCTGCCCGGAATGTGGTGCCAATAAAGATGATTTTAAACCGATGGCTAAAATATAATTCATTACCCCACTGACTTTTAATAGTGTCTTTCAAAACGTAGTCCTATCCTTCGAATAAGGCGAGATATGCAATGATAAGTCAACATCATTTAGCCAGATGATTGACCTATAGTTTTAATTTTGCGGTTGGATAATGATCAACTTTCCTAGCCAAAATCAATTCCCGAAATAATACCAGGGCCAAAAACTATACAGCGAAGAACCGCTTTTTTTTTTGTGGCACCTTACCATATATTAATATCAAACCTGATGATTACAAACAACATCATGTTGCCCACAGGCTCCCATTTAATTTGCAGAAATCATTATCAATGTATTTTAAAAGAAAAAAAAATATTGGCATCAAAAATTTTCGATTTAACCCAAATAAAAAGTTGATCATTGTGCTTTTTTCAGCTAATTTTCAAAGGAAGTATTACAATCCGAATAATTGGTTTTCTTCTATTTTCTAAAAAAGAGCCGCCAAACCAAAAGTATATAATCATCTATGAAAACAAAAAATAGCAAAGTTAGAGTGGTTCCCGTTACGATTAAAATTGTTATTTCTTTTACCTTATTTATCTTAATCTCTAATTTTTCCACAAATTATATTAATTTAATATTTAATCGAACCGAGTTATTCAAATTAATGAACCAATTGCTGATTAAAGATTTAAAAAGTATGTATTCCTATTGCAACAATCAGCATGCCATCTATCAATTTGATAACGACTTTGAAAGTTCTATTTCCAGTATTGAACAAAATGGGCGGCGAGAATTGAAAAACCAAAAAGCTGTATTGTTGGGTGTAAAGAGGGATGGAAAAATACTGCTCCAGGCTTCCCATATCGCCAAAATTGATACCTTTAATGATCAGACTGTTCTCAATCACATTAACACACAGCTGGATCAAAATCAGGATGAAGGCCAAATTCATTTTAAATTTAATGGAGAAGAATACTTTGGTGTTTATAAATATAACACTAAGTGGGACGCGTTTCTTTTAAGAGCAGAAGAACTGAATGAATTTTATGCTGAATCCCGGGCGATATTTAAAAATATTTCATATATTATTATTGCGATTTCAATCCTCATGGCAATTATTGGTGTATTAATGTTAAGGTACCTGCTGCGGTATATCCATTATATCACAGTTGAAATTCAAAGAATGATCTCATCTCAGGAACTGGGTATTATCGATCTTAAAAACGCCTCCAATGACGATATCACCTATTTGGGTGTGGCCTTCAATTCCCTTTCAAGTTTAATTAACAATCTGATTCATATCTTCCAGAAATTTACCAATCAGGATATTGTTAATAAAGCCTACAGAGAACGCGAGGTTAAACTGGAAGGTACCAGTCAGGAGCTAACGATCCTGTTTTCGGATATTAAAAGTTTTACCTTTATCACAGAGACTTTAGGAAATGAAATCATCAATTTACTGAATATGTACTACGATGATGCGATCCGGAAAGTTGTTAAAAACCAAGGCGTGATTGGCTCTATCATTGGAGATGCCATATTATCAGTCTTTGGTGTCTTAAAATCCGAGCAAAACAAATCTCATTTGGCCGTTTTAACTGCTTATGAACTCCAGGATGCTACAGAAGAACTTCGAAATAGAATGAGTGATATTAAAGCCACTATTGAAAAAGAGCAGGGAGAACTTACAGATGATGAATGGCGTGTTTATGAAG
>Ga0233437_1005121_pt1 | contig 14628 bp, 9 predicted proteins | sample SI_122_August201_FD_182714 | JGI IMG/M metagenome (GOLD analysis project Ga0233437, IMG submission 182714) | Seawater microbial communities from Saanich Inlet, British Columbia, Canada - SI_122_August2016_200_MG | ecosystem: Environmental > Aquatic > Marine > Inlet | place: Canada: British... | reverse complement strand
TGCTGCTCTTCATCGACGAGATCAACCGTCTGCCGCGCGAGCATCTCAACCTGCTGATCGGCTTGATGAACCCCAAATCCGCCAGTGTGTTGTCCGATATGGGCCTCGAACTGGCGGAGGGCGAGTTCTACACGGTGGAAGTGCCGATGACGTCCGAGCTGGTGATCTGCCCAACGGCGCATCTGCGCATCGTGGCGGCGGGCAATTTCGGCGCCGCCTATGCCGTCTACGATCTCGATCCAGCGCTGCGTTCGCGTTTTGCCACGTTGATCGAATTTGACTACCTGCCCTTCAGCGATGAAGTCGAGCTGCTCATCGAGCGCACCCGGTTGAAAGCGAAAGTCGCCAAAGCATTGGTCAAGCTGGCCCAGGAAACCCGCCGCATGGCCGCCAATGGCGAAGTACCGGGCGTGATCGATACGCGCACGCTGCTCAACTGGGCCGCCAAGTGCCAGCGGGCGAATGCGAGTACCGTGAACGATGTTATGGCGCAGGCGCGTTTGAGCTGGGCCGATATCGTCTGCGGTCGCGACGGCCTGGGCAAAGTCCAGACGGGCGTCTTCGATGCCCTGACGGACTACCTGAACACGCAGGGGGCGCTGCCATGACCACCACGCTGGATTCCCAATCGACCTGGTGGTGGTGGCAAGCCACCCGGCGGCGGCTGACCCTGTGGACCAAAGCATTACTGCAGGGAAGGCGCTACCGCATCGTCATCGAACCTTTTCAGGGTCGCGATGGCGCTCCAGGGACTGGTTTTCATGCCCCCGAGAGCCGCTTGATCCAGGTCAACCCGGCCATCGCCGAGACGGAAAGCCCCGGCTTTCAGTTTCAGCTCACGCAGGGCATTCTGGCGCACGAAGTCGGGCACGCCTTGTTTACGGATGCCTGGCCGAACGCGCCCGACCAGGATACCCTGCGCTGGCTGGTCAACGCCCTGGAAGATGAGCGTATGGAGCGTTCAACCGCCATCTACTATCCCGGCCTGCGGGCGCTCTTTGACCGCCTGGGGTTGTATTTCTACAAACGTTTCGAAGCGTTCGGGAAATCCCAGGCCGCTAATCAGCAGGCGCTGGGGCTGTGTCTGGCCTGGCGCTGGGCAAAGCGGCAGAGCAGCGAGAGCGAGATGTTCGCGAGGCTCAAGGTCTCCGAAGCTGCCCGCCAATTGTGGTTGCAAGTCAAGGAAGATGTTGAGAAATCCTGGAACGCGCCGAACACGACAGAGTTGATCGAGCTGGCCCAAGAAATCCTGCGGCGGCTCGACATCCCTGAAGGGCAGGGTGTGCCGGAATGGCTGTGGATGTTGCTGGGTGGTGGCGATGGTATCCCTGTCGCTCGCCTGGAAGATCCCTTGCCATTCCCCGACGAAGCCGCGGATACCGCGCCTGGCGTGGGTGATCCACCCGATGAGCGCGATCTGCTCGATGTGGTGCAGGACGCCTACACCACTCCAGCGCCGTATCTCGAACTGGAGCAGGAAGCCGCACCCCTGGCGAATGCCCTGGCGGCGGCGCTGGTGGTGCCAAATCATGCCCGACCCAAGCCGCACGAATATCGCGGCCGCTACAGTTTTCGGCAGGAAATCCGCACCCCCGAGCGCCCGCATATCCCGCGGGATGCGCTTGGGAACTCGTCCGATGGGGTTGTGATCTACCTGCTGGCGGACCGCTCGGGATCGATGTATGTGGTCGAGGAGCGTGTGCGACTGGCGTTGATGATGATCGCCCTGGCGGCTGAAAAGGCAGGTATTCCCCTGGGGATGGCCTACTTCGGCAGCAGCACAACGCATGAAGCCAGCCTGACGCTGGAAGTCACGCCCATCACCGGGCGTATTCCTGAACCCGCCAAAGCCCTGATCGCCGGTTTCCGCGGGATGACGAGTTCCGAATTCCTTCACCGCGGTTTGCAGTTGGCGCAAACGTCGCTGCTGAAACGTGTCGAGCGGCGCAAGTTTCTGCTCGTGATCCACGACGGTCAGCCCACCAGCCAGGATTTTTCGTTATCCCTGGAACGCTTGCAGGCTATGGAGCGCAAGGGGATTACGCCCATCGGCATTTTCCTGGGTGAAAACCCACAAGATGCCCTGCGGCAGTTATTCCCTCGTCTGGTGATCACACAAGGCCAGCAGCTCCCCGACAAGCTGGGCATGCTGTTCAAGAGCCTGGCACGTTGAGTTCATGACGGAGTTTTTTCAGCAAAGAGCGAGACCTAATCGGCCTCGCTCTTTTTGGTTTCAGGTTCTACCTATCAAGTAAAACTATACTGGGTAAGCCTGCAGCCCCGCCAGCATAGTCCCCTCGACAGTGCTGTCCACTTCTCCCATACCGGGAAACATCTCCTGGGGAGCGTGCCGTTCGTCGGAGAATTTGTAGATAGTAAATTCCCATGCATCCATTCTCCCCGTGTAGGTCAAGCGACAAATCGGGATTGGATTGCCGTACTCGTTGCGTTTCAAGTAGAGATATTGGCCCCGGTTGTGGGCTAAGTAGGCAATGCCAGAATTCTGGAATGTTCTGCGGTTGAAGTTGGCAACAATGCCTTCGACTTCGGTGCGTATCTCGTTGGGGATAGTTACATTACCTGCCACGGTGAGATTCTATCATTCTTGCGTTCCCAAAAGTATACCTCGTGCATAATTGCGGCGATGAAAAGATACCTGCTATACTTACAGCATTCATATGATTTGGGTCCTCGTGATGGCTGCATTTTCAAACGAATTATGACGCGCTGGAAGAGGCCCGCCAGGCTGCCGCGGTTTCCATAATGCATGGCTTCCATATTGAAGATTCGAGAACGAGGGAAGTTGTCGAGAATGGGTTAGTAGGGAATTTAGCATCTGAAGACCAATCATCACGCCAGCGAGAAACATAGCTTTTGACCAACTTCATCGTCCAACCCAATCCCCATATAAAAAACTCAGACCAGGATTTTACCCGCCTGCCCCTGCTCAACTTCCATATCATCGCTCTCGTCGAGCCTGACTCAGAAAGTAGGATGCCGTTTTTGGGCGATGGACTTAAACTCTGCTCAATCCTGGAAATCTATACGGAAATCATTTTCGACGAACTGGACCCGGACGAACCCCGGTCTCGGGAAGAGCAAGACTTTGCCCCGGATGTTGTTTTTCCAAAGGTACTTTGGGTAGGCGGAACGGCCCTTTCTTTCTATGATGAATTTGCCGAAATTTATTCCAGTGTAGTCTTCAACGACGATTATGAAGAACATGAAGATTTACGCTATTTCATCCAGGGTGTTGCCCAAAAGCATCCCACCTCCCGGGTGGCCGTCCTCGGGGCGATGTTCGAAGATGATATGATCCGGGTGGCAAACGCTATTCAAGAATCGGGTTTAGAGACAACGATCATTCAACGCTATTGTCTCTCCTCGGATGCTTTTATCAACCTCGATGATTTGTTTGCCTCGATTGCCAAGTTACGGCGAAGAGGGTTGTTTGATGATTTTCTGTTTTCAGATAAGCCCCCCGAAAATGAATGATACTAACATTCATGAGATGCTGATGAAATCAGCTACCCTCATACCTAACTCTAAATCGCAAATTTCAGCGATAGTCGTTTCAGGTTTGTCTCTTTACCCATATCCAACCCTCTTTTTTAGCAAGCTCAAGATTCATAGGTTTATATACATCTCTACGAAGAAAGTCCGCTCCAGCTAAAACGCAAATTGCAGCATCCAAAGCATCATCGTTCTTTTCCATCAGCGAGATGTCCGTTGGGAGATCAATATAATCAAACAGTTGCCTCAACAATAGCTTTCGGGCACCCTTACCGTCTTTTTGTTTATATCCAGGCACATTGATACCGTACGCAATCAACGTCGCAGCCGGATAAACTTCTATAGCATAAACACCCTTTGAAATCCCTGGTTCCCAAGTCAATGAAATAGCTTGACCTGTCTTTTCTCGGATTTCTTCCAGGAGATGAAGCGCGGCATGGGCTGTACGAGCGATCCGATCTGCGCCAACATCCAGTGGTTGTTTCCCAACCTCGCGTTTGATAAAATGATCGGTTTCCCGGCGAAACAATTGATTTGGTTCTACATGGATAGGTTTTCCAGCTTCATGAGTTTGAAGTTCTTCCCCCAGATTCTTTGGCCATCCCAAAGGAGCATCAATTGCAATCAGTGTATTCTGTGATATGGGAATCCAACCTGCGATGGTATCAACGATGGAAATGTTTCTTGAGCCAATAATCACTTTATCAATTTGTGTTTTTCCATTTTCAAAGAAACCAAGAGCTATTCCAATATTCTTTGTTTGTGTGGCGCAATCAATACCAATCAGAGTAGTTGTCACTTAAGCTCCCAAAAAACATTCCTATCTATTGAATGAATTATTCTTCACGGGTACAACCTTGAAATGTCGATTTCCATCCCTTCAGCCCTGAAGTTGATCAATGACCAAAAATCACACTTAGATTGTAGAAAAAGAGTTACCGCTTTTCCGAGAAATGACGGGGTTCTCTTTAGGTATCCTCCTTTCCCGTCGGGAGTAGGATGATATATACGAACGCTCTCCAAATCATCATGTAACCAACGCACTTTGCGAATTAACTTTGCATATTCCGTTGATCTACCAAAGAAACCTACAATGTGCCTTGCTTTAATAGTTGCTGCAAAATCACTTACTATGTATGGTAGTCCGTATTTGAGCCAGATATTTTTGCTATCACTCAATCGACAGTTATATTTATAGATCTTTTCGTTAGGTAGCACAAGTCCATATCCGCCCGAGATGATTCCAAACTGCCCGATGCCTTGTTTCAAAAAATCGAGAACCGAGCTCTTAAAGCCTGCCGTTCTATACATAAAACCATCATACAGATCAAGCGAGTACTGAGAAACTGCATTCTGCTCGATACTGGCGATCGATTCAACAGCGGCCCGCCCCCCAGTTAGTGTGTATTCTGTATCAGCGGGTAAGTATTCAAAGATAGATTCATCATCTTCTGGAGAAAATGATGTTTCATTGTATAGGTTTTTTCTCGCACTGCAAGGGATCAAAATAAGCACAGGGTAATTCAATTGGTTTGTAGGCGAAGGCACTGCGATGTTAACTCCTCGAATATTCCATAATCCACTCGCGTTAATTGCAGGTTTTGGCGAGTGATACCCAAGCCATTTTGAACTTGGTGAGTGCTGCCTACATGAACTTATTTTATCAATGGCCTTGCGTTCTAAATCTTCTCTTTCTACCTTAGAATTTCCACAGGTTATTACCGAAAAACTAATATTCTTCTGAATGTAGTCCGATATTTCACCCTCTTCGATTTCTCCTCCGTGCTTGCTTCCTAGAGCATCACCCACATGGGACCTGAATATTGAGTTCAAGCGTGTCCCATTGAAATGGCTCTTAATTCGTAATGCTAATCTGTTTGCCTGGAGATGAGTGCCAACGCGAACTATGCGGTCACCACCGTGAGCTTCTTCACCATTTTCAAACTGAAAGTAGATACCATTTCTGGGTAATTCTCCCCAATTGATTGGATAGCTGTACCTCTGGAGCATCCATACATATTGATGTAATTCAACACATTTATCAGGAATTGGAAGTTCTTTACCAGTGTCATTGGATATTTCTATAATTGGTTGTTTTATTTGAGCAGTTTCCACATTAAAAGTCAATTCACATTGGTTGTTCATTGAAAAACGAAAGGCAATTTCCGGATAATCATTGGTAAAGGGAGCAATTATTTTTCCCAAGGATTTCATGTGTGCCATTTCGCCCCCCGATATGATTTCACCATCAGATAATGCAACCCTTCCCACCCATCTTTTTCTTTGACCAAAGTTCGTAATATCCGGGAAGAGCAATTTTTCCGCCCTTCCGCTCACCACTACTTTGTTCAATGTTGTATGGATCAATTCAATGTAATTCCCCCAGAATGGATTATATTTGCTTCTGCTCATTTGAACCCACCTATCTCAGAATTATTACCGAATTTGAAAAGAATGATCATATCCATCCTGTTGAGTAAAAGTTTTCTAATGGGAAGCATCTGCATATTCAAGATCTCGAATACGCCTTATCTTTTTAAGTTCAGCTCTTGAAATTCCTGATCTCTCTATATCGGGTTGATATATTCCTTTGATTGCTCTCTCAACAGCAAAATTGAAGGCCTGATGATCATTACGGTAAAAGATAACAACTCTACGAATATCATTTGTTTCAATCCAAGGATTAGTATTGGTAAACTCTACCCATGCATATTGCTTTGGGCTAGGCCAGCTCAGGAACTTGATGAAGATTTGGAAACAGTAATCAAGATCATCATCCAAAAGGGGCATTCTGACTTCCATCGCTGGAACGCCGCTGAGATTAGCTATGTTCTTGTCAAACGATATGGTAGCCCGTGCCTCTGGTTGGCTGCTTATCTCGGCTTGCAGCGAGATGTGATCATAGAACTGTGAAATGTTTATCAGCCGTTCAACCATATCTTTTACGGGAAGTAAACCTGACGCAGACACACTAGCATTCCAAATATTTCTATATGTATATGTTGGCAAGTGCATCAAAGTCTCTGGACCAGCAGAAGATACGATATAGTCACGCATCCATTTAGCAAAATCGTAAAGTCGTCGATCCTCCTTTGTACTCAGCATCTCTGTCACAATAAAAGTGTGGAACCATATCTGGGCGCTGAAAGCCATTTGCTCATCTATGTATGCCCTTTCGATGTCAGACAATCTGCTACTGATTTTCCCCCAGACTCCTGGTTTACCTCGCCAGCCCCATAGTGACTGATATAGATCAAAGGAAAGTTCGAGGAAAGTGTCGTCAGAAAGTATTTCATCCTTACGAACAACGCGCATGTAGTTCAGAATGATCAGGCACAATTCCAACAAATATCTGGCTGGCGCATCAGAAAGATAATCTTCATCCTGGAGTCCCTTGACAAAGTTCCCGACTAATCGCCGAAAGCCTGAATCAATGCGCACTTTTATCTTTTCATCAATTGTTCTGGGGTCTTGATCTGGTTCTATGATTGGGTGAGGTTTTCCATTATCAACAATGTCTTCTTCAGGGGATTGCCCTGGATCAGGTGTTATAGGCAAAGCTATATCAGCCATTGAACTGGGTTGATAGACGGCTGAAAGCGCTGCTCGCAAAATGTCCTCATAGGTCAACCGATCATAGTAGTCAGCATAAAGCTCTTCTCCTGCGCTGCCAGTTGGTCGGCGAACCACTTCTTCAACAAAATGCTCATCTGGAGCATACTCGCCTAGTTCTTCAATTACCATTTGTTGCTCTTGCTCTTTAGTCTTATCCCGTTGGCGGATACGCTTTTGGTGTTTTACCAATTGTTCCTTATTGGTTGCCAACAAATCATGGAGTGTATCCAGGATTTCAACGCACTGCTCATAGCTTTCTGGCACTAAATCATCGGGGATTTCAGGGCGAGGCTTGCGCTCAATTGGACGGCTGAAACGATCCAACGCCTGGCGGTTGTGCATCAACACTTTGGACGAATGAGAAACCTGACTTTCAACTTCTTCAATGGCGATGGATACCAGAGTTGGAGTATTGATGTCAATCGACTTAATTTCTGAAAGGCTCACGGTGATTTTATTGCCAGGGTTCAATCTCCAATTCTTGAAGGTAAAATACTCGATATCTCTTGTGCTCTCTAAACATACCGTCAGAGGGCCAGTGGGAATCAGGGATACACCCATGCTCAAGGTGAGCTGATTCCCATCCAGTACAGCCGAGAGCAATGTGATTGGATAGATTTCTTCAGAAGGTTTGTTTTTATCATCGCCATCAGGTTCTGGGATTAGCTCAATATCCAGCAGGGAAGCCTCCTCAAGGAGCTCGTTCATCCAGACATCGAAGTAATGTGGGTCGGGTTCGAAACGCAAGGTCACAATTTCTGTATTGCCCTCGGATGCTGATTGTATTAGCGCCGGTTTACTGAAATTAGCGCTGCCAGTGACCAACCATGCACCGCGATCCGTACGCAACATCAATGCCTTAGCATGAAGGCGGCGATTATCTGCGTCAAGTTGAAACGCTTCGAAATCCACGTTGTGGCGAGCCAGGATAGGTTTCAGTGACCGTGGATTCAAGCCTTGTGGGTCTTGTGTATAGAGTTTGATCGTTGCTGGCGAAAAAAATGAAAGCAGCTCATTAAAAGCGTGGGAGCCACGATCAAAAAATGGACTGACGATTATCGCTTCCCCAACCGGGGAGCCATCTATGGATTTGTACTGATTGTAAATTTGTTGAAGGATGGACAAGTCCAGGTTGTGGATTGGCCAGACTGGTTCCGCAATTGAATTATCAAGTTGTTGTCGTAACCAGGGTGTCGTTCCTAGCAACTGGTCAAGCCTTTGGCTACCTAAACCGGTCGTGTCAGATGTATCCACGATGCGTTTTACGGTATCGAACGCCCAGTGGCAGGTCTGCCAAGTGCTGAGATCGGGTTTGCGGGTTTTGTATTCAAAGTATGTAGCCACTTCCCAATTGAAAGCATAGCCTGCCTTGGTCAGGTTGCCGCTTGTGATTAGAAGATGACCGCTCTCTTTGTCAGTAAGAAAGATCAACTTGGGATGAAAAGATTGAGGTGAAATGTGAGCTGGTAGAATCAAATAGCGTTGACCAGCGTAACGCAACAAGGAAGAGTCTTCAAGGGATATGTTGTACTGAACAGGATCGCAGATCACCAACGTGTTGCGACAACCATTCGCATAGATCGGTTCGAAGACTGTGTACTCAAAGAATGGCAGATTGGCATTATAGGTCAGGATGAAACAGTTATCCGCCGTCTGCTTCTTCAAGAATGAGAGTAGTTTCATCGATTTCCAATTCTTCTTTCCATTCCGGTATGCTATAGGAATGGAACCTGTCAAGGATTTCTTGACCTTCTGGTAGGAGCTGATATCCCTGGCCATCGGGGGCAATCAATGACAAATCGGTTAGGATCTCTAAAGCGCTCGGGAAACGCGGTGCGTTCATCTTTGGAGTGTCCAACCCCAACCCCTGGAAAAGAGGAATATTATCCGGCTCTTTGTACGTTAGAGTAAATTTGGCTGTTTCCTGTCTGCGGGTGATCAGTTTCTCAAGGGTTACCCGGCGGTGTTGCAACCACAAATAATGGCGCTGAAACCATCCCAGCCAGTGTGCCAGGGTCCATCCGTCTTGAATGGCATGATCAAGATGACGAATTAAGCTTTCGACGGGCATACGCCCCGCAGAATATGTATCGGAGAGATAATGCCAGCCAGGATCGTTTTTCCATGGCAGACAACGCCAATAGAATAATGCCATCATCAACAAGGCTTTCCCCGCATAAGTTTGTACATCCAGGCGAGAACGTTCATTTCGGATAGCAAGGAAGAGATCGTGTTCGTTCAATTTTATGTTCCTGACTGATGGGCCTGAATGAAGGGCTTTTAGCGGCAAAGAATCCCGAATAGCATTCATAAAGATTTCCAAAGACAATTCATCCACATCGAATGTTGGTAGCTTCAGCTCATATTCTCCCGCTATTGTTTTTAAATCCAACTCCCGCAACAACCAGTTTATATACGCTCCTTCGCTTATGCTTGAAATCTCAATCCGGTGCAAGAAGAGGCTCCAGAAACTTTCGACCGCGAAGACGAAATATTGTCGTAGCTGGAATGCCCTCCAACATTGGGCTGGTTCTAGCAGGTTGCCAGCGGGTCTGTAAACATGGCTGTCGCCATAACTCCAAAAATAGAGTGTGGCCCGAAAGTCATTTTGGGAAAGGGGCTGTCCTTCGGATTGAGCGATGATATCCAGGAAGAAAGATAAGGTTGCCAGGCGTTTGACTGCATAAACATCTGGGGTATCAAATCGAAAAAATGTATCGACCAAACGCCGTCGCTCAAGTTCATTGGATTTTAATAAACAAAGGCAGCCATTTCGAGCGAACTCTTCAATATCTGTTTTACGGAGTTGACTCGCATCCAAATATTGGCGAACAAATTGCGTTCCTCTAACTGCCTGCTCGTAGGCATCCGCAAGAGGTAACCCCACCATCTTGGTGAGGTTATCGTGCGGATCTTCGTCATCACGTCGGATCAGATTGGTTTCCAGGAGTGCCCCACGATAATAGAGCTGATAGGCACCACCCTCTACAGACTCCAGTGATTTCCAACCAAGCGGATAAACGTTCTTTTTACCTTCATCCCAAACACCGCTGCCGATAATCGTACCCGCTGCTCCACCATCGCATCCATGAGCGAGGTAAGCCATGATCAACACGTCTTCACGTCGTCGCAACCATTCGTAGAAGTTCGATTGATCGTGAAACACATCTGGGTCATTGATGAAATCGCGCAACACCCATGCCCAGAAGGAGTAATAACGGGCGCGGCGAGTTTGGTTGTTGATACCCGGCAGCAGGTCGGCCAGGATGGCTTCGCTCAAGGTTTCAATGCCAAGGTCATCACGAGAGCCGCCGGGTTTGTACTCAATTTCAGTCCAATGTGGATCAAAGGATTTTCTGTTGAACATGGGTAACACTATTTATTGCGATTTGATTGCCACACAGGTTAGTTAGAATTTCCAATCCGCTCTACTTCTCGCCATCCAGGATCAGGTTGAACAGATAGACTAAAGGATTCGGTCAAGAAATTTTCCTCTTGCCGAAATGCATATCTCGATAACGCAAAAAATAAACTATTCACTCTAAGAATCTATCCAACGATTCGCCGATGAAAACTAAATCCCTACCCTTTGTGCTTCTATTATGATCTCGTTATACACCACTGTTAATCTTGCAGCCAGATTACGTTGCTCGGCCTTCTTTAGAGGCTGGGCCTTCGCGCCAGTTTTTTTATCATATGGGTGTGACGATGGTAGCGTATTCCGGCGATCGTGGACAGCTTGTAAATGCCCTGCCAGAATCGGGTAAGCTCTGGTAAAAGGCCCTTGATTTATCAAGTTTCCGAAATCGATTAAACGTCCTCCTGCGTTGACTGTAGCCACTGCCCCCGCAGCTCCTCTAGCATTGAGCAGTGATTGAAAAGCTCTAAACAATACATCATTGAAAGAATCTTGATGGCTAAGCCAAGTAGAGAGATGGGAACTGAAATATGCTTCTGCTTGAGTAAGCATCATCAAAGCATGTTGATACTCACTTCCGAAAACGCTTTTCCACTTGTTCCATTTTTGTACTGAATATCTCTCGGTGAAAATATTCCCTATTGGATCAGCCCGATATCTAGGCCTTCCAGGCAATAGACCTGCCACATGATAGACATTCTGAACAATCGCTGACAATTCTTGTTTTGATTTTCCAAGTTGATCTAGCGAAATATTTGCCAATTGAAGGTTCCGTACAATAGCAAGTGAAGGATCAGGAAAAGTCCTACTCAGCATTCTCCTTGCAGTTTCTAAGCCACTGTGATCGGTTATTTCCAAATATGGAGCAGACACTGCCTGAATGATAGAGGATTTTTCCCACGTCAGCCAATTAGAATATGCACCCATTTCAAACATTTCACATTTACAAAGAAATGCGTAAGCTCCAACGCGCGCCGCGGAGCCTTTTTTTGTGTTCTTGACAGTATCTATTGCGAGTTCCACCAAGGGACGCATCTCTCTTGGGGTAGCCATCCTGGCTAGTAATTTCCACATTTCCCCACGCACAAAATCATAAGGATATCTTTTTTCTAACAAATCTATGCAAAGGGACAGCACCTCGTCTACACGATCGTAATTTTCGAGAAACACAACAAAGGCATCCACATGTTCTGGTGCATGGCTCCATAAGCGAAGCACATACTCCAGAACCTTGTCTGACGCCGAGGCCCTAAACAATGTATACCGCAATTTTGACCGATCTTTAATTTCGATTCGTGTCTCAACATCTTTTATGACTTCAAATATTAATTCTTCACTCGTTTCTTGATCATGAAATTGTCTTTCGCCAGCATCTACGTATGCCCGGATGTCTGGCATATCTTCAACCAGTTCATCAGCGCTTGATACTTGTTTTATTTTAGACTTATCTGAATTGGGTATCAGGCCACGCTCTCGACATAAGATGTCGAGATACACAAGACCCTGCCTTACATCCAATTCGGTTTTACCAAGTATCCGAATGTCGTCAACATAGCGCAAAAAAACATAGTCTCTTGCCATGCGCTCATCGATGGACAACATGATGCATTCGGCAAGAAAATCCGAAGCCTTTGGCCCTTGGGGGATACCGTGACTATGTTGTGTCGAGCGTTCATCCGAACTCCATACGCGCAGCCAATTTGCTATTTCTTCACGAAATCTCGGCGCGCCTCCCCTGGGATATACTGTTTTCAACAAAAGATCATGTGGGATCGTTTCGTAAAATGCAGACAGATCAAAGTCCGTAACCCAGGTATAGTCATCATCAAAACTCCGGATCAATTTTTTCCTTAAGCTCTGATATCCATACTTCCAATCACTCAGGAAAAAGATTGAATTCCCCCTTCTGGTTAGCCAATTACTAAAGACCACTTTTCCAATAAGTGGTTGTCGCCTTTCTCTAACCCGTTCTGCAAATGTATTCGCCAAGGCCTGGAGCAATATTTGATCTTCGATGCTTAATAGGGTTATTGGTCGTTGAAGTCCAGACGCTTTAGGGTAATAGACACGGACCGGTTCGCATGGATGGTATTCTCTATCTCTTAATCTTCTACGAAGATCTTTAATATTTGCCTCATAGCTAAGTTCATAGGCTTCGTAGGTATGTCGGAAAAATTGTTTATACCTTGCGTCTTTAGTTGTGACTATCCGGCGCCAGGCTAACATGAGGTTGGGTTTTGATATTAGTTTCTCGAAACTCATTTTTGCCCTACGATTTCCTGGTTGTTCATTTCCACTCTGTAGCCAGCACTTCCATCAAACGTCATTCTCTTGCTCAGTCTTCATGTGCAACAATGATTTGAAAACATCACAACTTCTTAAAATCCTGACCCTCATCCCCATGCACCGCATTGACATGTTTCTCCCGATCAAACCCCATTACCATCTGACCGCAACCCTGACACTTGTATAATTTCCAATCGGTTGCAGGTTGATTTGGCTTTTTATCCGTAACGGATGGCTGTGCAGCGGCGGTTTCTTCACGGAGCGGCTCGTTGTCGGCCTTCGCAGCGATATATTCCGCAGGTTCTTCTTTCACAGCCTGCATTCCGCCTTCATCCTTCATCATTCTGCTTTCATCCATCACCAACCCCGGCCCATCATACTGACTCCCATCCCGGTTCGGATGCGCCACGGACGGATCGGCAGGCGGCGGATCGGTCATAGGAACGTAGGCTTCCAGGTCGAAATCCACGGCGGACAGGCGCTCCCAGGCTTCGAGAACCAGCCGCCGGGTGCGGAATTCGCCGTATTGTTTGTTGTCTTTATCTTTGAGCACGCGGAAGGTTTCGCCGGGGAAATCGCTGGCTGCGACGCGGGCGGCGTAACCAGCCGGGTCAAGCGGATCGGTGACTTCTTCCCAGGGATCGAGGATGTCTTCCAGTTCGGCGGGGGTCAGGTCGGCGGGATCGAGGATGTAGCGCAGTTGCTTGCGGTTCAGACCGTAGAGATGGGCGTATAGGGCGTCCAACTCGGAGCGCAATAGGCCGCGGCGTTCTTCATCCCAGGGGAAGGGTGGACCGGCGTAATCTAAGTCTTCGGCAAAGGGTTGCAAATCCCAGGCGGTGTATGTGAGTTCGATAGTGCGTTTTACAATGAATTCAATCTCTTGTAATTGGTATGTAGTGGATGGTAAAACAGGTAATTGTTTGACGATAAAAAAGTTTAAGCTTGACCCACCCACCTTCTGCCGCGTAATATAATCGAATACAAGTGATGTCATATTTGTAAACAGACAGAGTTTTAATATGGGTGGGAAATCCCCAACAAGAAGTAATGGGGCATTATTTCCAACGCCAGAATAAGGAATTATTGAAAAAATAGCTGTTCGTTCATCATTAGGGCGAGCACTGTTTCGAAAACCAATAAACCACTTAGATTCCCATTTGTCCTCTAACCTTCGACTTACTTCTTCTTCTGGAACAAAGTAGCGTGTTCGAACCAAATATTCCGGATTCTGTTTTTCTTGTAATGACAGATTTTTAGCATCTGTACCATCATGAAATGCCCATCTGTGATCAAATAGATGAATATACTTAGATTCATACAATGAAAAATATTTTTGTTGGGGATTTTCAATAAAAAGGTTGCTGTCCAACGACATATCTATCATTCTGAGAAACGATGATTGCCATGGATTTTGACTTGCAGCTGCATTATCTAATACTGGCACACTCGAATAAACTTTTTTTGTAATTTGTGTATCAGCGTTTGTATAAAAAATGGGGCATGTTTTAGTATTTGGATTCAAGAGCTCAAAGTCTGATGGTAATAGTCGAACTTTGCGTAGTTTATGGTGCAATTCGTGAATCTCTAGCATTTTGAATACAAATTCGATTATTTCGGTTTGATTTGACTTACCTCTTATAGTAAATAAACAAAATGGATCTCGACTTTCCAATCCTATAAAGAAATCCCTAGCAGTTTGTCGGAGAGGCAAGTACTTTGACAACATAAATAGCCCGATGGGGCAAAATAGCGACAAAACAAGCAAGAAACTGCATCACTTGGCGAACAGCAGA
>Ga0233437_1005120_pt1 | contig 14628 bp, 13 predicted proteins | sample SI_122_August201_FD_182714 | JGI IMG/M metagenome (GOLD analysis project Ga0233437, IMG submission 182714) | Seawater microbial communities from Saanich Inlet, British Columbia, Canada - SI_122_August2016_200_MG | ecosystem: Environmental > Aquatic > Marine > Inlet | place: Canada: British... | reverse complement strand
CTAAAACAAATAACGAACATTATACTCAAGACCAAATTAATGAACGGATCGGAAGAATAAGTAAAAGTTTATCCTTGCTTCAATCAAGTAGTGATCTTTTTGATCATAAAGAAAGGTGGAATAGGAAAGCAGGATTTTAATTGCAAAAAGAATAATTAAGAAACTTGGAAGTATAGATATTCAATTTATTTCACACTATCAATTAAATAATTGACTTAAAAAGCTAAGTAAATTTTTTTCCAATTTATGAAAAATAATAAAGCTCAGGATTTACGCAAAATAATACAATACGTTTTTTTAGGTATTACGATGGTTATTGTAATACTTCTTATAGATGGGATATTGTGCAGTGCACACGGGTTTTGTCCGTATTCTAGTGTTTGTTTTGGAGTAATGAAGTTAAATCCTGGATTCGCAAAATTGCTATATCCAATCTCAGTAATAATCGGTTTGTTAATCGTGATTACTTCCATATTTTGGGGAAGAAGATTTTGTGGATATATTTGTCCTTTTGGAACAGCTCAAGAGATTATTTATAATCTGAATCCGAGATCAAAAAAGAAAAAACCACTTCATATCCCAGTTTGGTTGCACAAACTTTTAAACAGTTTAAAATATATTATTATGTTTATTACGATTTTGGCTGCATTTCGTTCCATGCAATATGTTTATATGAAGTTTTGCCCAGTTCTGGCAGTGTCACATCCACAAAATATTACAATTGCATCTATAATTATTTTATTTGTAATTTTTATTGTTGGTTATCTTGTTAACAGATTTTGGTGCAGGTATTTGTGCCCGTATGCAGCGTTGATGAATGTGTTTCAATATATTGGAAAAATATTGCATATTAAATCTAATAGAATCCATGCCAGCGAAGAGCATTGTCTAGATTGCAGGCTTTGCTCAAAATGTTGCCCAATGCAGATAGTGATCCATGAAGAAAAACGGGTTGAGAATGTTAACTGTATTTTTTGTCTGAAATGTCTGCAAAGCTGTCCTGTTGAAAATGGAATCGTATTAGATAAAAAAAGTATGAAAAATAAGTGATTTGTGGATTGAATATTGCATTAATATAACCTATTATAAAAATGGAGAGATAAATGAAGAAAAAATGGATAATTATAAGTGGAATTATATTGATAATTGTATTCAACGTTTTTTCACAATCAACTAACAAAATTGAATTAACGAACTATTCTGGTAAATTAAAACAGATCGGTGGTAACTGGTTTCTAAATACAGGTGAAGATATTGTAGAACTGTCGCTTGCGCCGGATGAATTCCTTAAAGAAAACGAAATCGAACTTACTTCTAAAATGGAGTTATCACTTACCGGGATTATGCAGGAAGATGAATTTATCGTGTATTCCTTAATGATTTCAGATAAAGAATTTAAGATCAGAGATGAGACTGGAGAAGCCTTGTGGAAGATTAAACCTTATTATGTAGAAGCAGATAAATGTATAGGTTGCAGGCTGTGTGTTTCTCCTTGCCCAAAAGGAGCAATTACAATGGTAAAAGGTGTTGCTGTTATTGATGCAGATAAATGTGATGGTGACGGAATATGTTTTGAAGGTGATGGTAAAAAATATAAGGGATGCCCTGTTGGTGCCATAAAGCAAGTAGAATAATTTTATTAGGATTAACAAATGAAAAAACTATTATTATTATCTTTATTTATTGGAATCATAATAATAAGCTGTACAGACACATTAGACAAAACTACCGGAAACAATAATCAACCTCGCATAGAATATTCATCATGTTCAAGTTGTTTGGAATGTATTGATTTCTTCAACTGCCCTGAAAATGCAATAAAACTGGATAATCGAACTCAAACTGCTTATATCGATGCAGATCTTTGTACGGGATGTATGGACTGTATAAATCTGTTTACTTGCCCAGATGATGCGTTTACAATAAATGTTGATGATATTAAACCAGCACAGATAAATAACATTATTGCAGCTTCCGATACAATTGGGAAAATGAACATTCAATTTACTGCAACAGGAGATGACTCAACTTTTGGCAGAGCCTTTAGATATAAGCTTATTCTAAAAGATTCTTCTGATCAGATAATAGAAAATGAATTTATTCCAACATTACCACAAAATGCTGGAATCACAGAAAATTGGAATTTACAAAATTTACCTGCAAATGAGCTTGTTAAATTGGAAATTAAAGCATTAGATGAACTCGATCAAGCTTCAACTCCTGCTTATGAAGAGGTTCAAATATTGGGTGAAATTATAGATGAAGAACCGCCATCACAGATTAATAATATTGTTGTAAGTTCAATTTCTATGAATTCTTTTCAGCTTAACTGGACAGCACCTGGAGATGATGGAGATATCGGAACATCAAATTCCTATATTATTAAATTGCATACTGAAGATATTACAGATGAAAATTGGGATGGCATTGAAGAATATGAACAGAGTATCATTCCATCTGAAGCAGGAAATGAAGAAACTCTGACTATTATTGAACTTGAACCGGTTACAGAATATTTTGTTGGTATAAAAGCGGTTGATGAAGCCCAGAATATTTCATTGCTTTCTAATATTGCTCAAACTCAAACAACCGATTTGCCGGATGAAACACCACCCTCTGCTATTACAGATCTACAAGCTATTCCAACCGATGAAATAATAGAACTTACATGGACATCACCAGGTGATGATGGTTTGGATGGAACTGCCTACATCTATGAGATCAAAATAGCTGAAGAAGAGATTACGGAAGCTAATTGGGAAAATGCAGAACTTCTTGATGGTCCACCCTGGCCATTAGAAGCAGGGACTTCTCAAAATTTTATTGTTGAAGGCTTGCAACATGAAATCACTTACTATTTCGCAATTAGAGCATTTGATGAAGCTGAAAATATTTCACCAATCTCTAATGTTCCAAACACAAGCTTGATAGTTGATGTTATCTCACCATCGGATATTACAGATCTAAGTGTTTATGAAGGATCAACATCTAACTTGAGTACAATTAAAATTATGTGGACTGCACCAGGTGACAATGGATTAGAAGGAATTGCAGATCATTATGAGATAAGGTTTTCTACTTCAGAGATCACATCAGCAAACTGGGAAAGTGCTGTAGTTTTTAATAATCCTCCAGAACCGGAGATTGCAGGAACTTCCCAATATTGTTATGTGAATGTGTTGGAAGCTGCAACAATTTACTATTTTGCAATTAAAGCTTTTGATGAGAACAACAATGAAAATCATGTTTCAAATTCACCTGCAGGGAAAATAGTATATCAAATAAATACTGCAGCATGTCACAATTGTAGTAACTGTATTTATGACTGTGATGATGATGCGATCTTGCAAGGACCAGGTTATAAATATATAGACCCAGATCTATGCGTTGCTTGCGGTGATTGTAGCTGCCCCTGGAATTTGATATATAGAGCAGTTGTTGCATATTAAGTAACTCAAATATATAGTGTTGGCTTTGCAAAATAAAATGACATATCTATCTTGTTTGAGAAAAAATCGAATAGAGCTTTGTGTGTTTTGGCAACCTAACAAAACACATTAAAAATAATTGTGTTTATGTATGAGGTAAAATGAAAATAAAGTTATTAATTGTTATAATTATTTTAGTTGCAATTTCACTTTTTGCAATTTCAAAAAGCAACATATTTGTGGAATCTAATTCTTGTGTTGGGTGTACTGATTGTATTGGAGTTTGCCCAACGAATGCAATAGAAGTTGTTGATGGGAAAGCAATTATAGATGCAGAGTTATGTATTGACTGTGAAATATGTATAACCAGCTGTACATATAAAGCGATAAGGAAAAACAAATGAAAAAAATCTGGATTTTGTTAACGCTTATTGTGATGATTCTAATTTATATTGGCTGCGATAAAGTAAGTAATCCGGAGTATAATGTAGATAAATCTGCCTGTAATTCTTGTGGAGCCTGCATTGCTATTTGTCCAATTGATGCGATTGAGATTGGTGAAGACGGTAAAGCAATAATAGATCAGACCAAATGTAATCAATGTGGTAAGTGTATTGTGATCTGCCCCGAAGATGCCATTCATTAAAGGAGATAATAATATGAGAAAAATAATTATATTATCACTATTCTTTATTTTACTTTCTCCAATATATTCATTAACAAACTGGTCACAATTCTCATTAAGATATTTTATGACAGATGCCCAGAATGATATTGAAATTGTAACAGGAGCATCTCAAGATGCTGATAAGATAAATACTGAAGGCAAATTTGGCTTGCAATATGAACATGAATTGTCAGGAAAGATAAGTGATAAGATTTCATTTAGCATTACTGATGATATTTTCTTTTCTGAGAAGAGCCATGAACGTCGTAATTCTTTCTTAACAAATGATCTGAAATTTGGCGTACTTTATAAGCATGAAACTACTTATTTAAAATTAAAATTAAACAATCGCTATTTTAACTCAGGAGAAACAAAATATTTAATTTTACCTGGAATTGCACAAAATACACAGAAGCAGATGGTTAACAGCGCGGTACTACATTTTAGGCAAAATATTGGTAAATTTAACTTCAGTTTTTATTCCAGCTTACGAGATCTAGAATATAAATATATCGTTCTTGAAGATGATGTGACTACCTTTCGTGATGATGATGATGAATTAGAAACGAGCAACGCAAGCGACTACGATAGCTATACAAATGCAAAACTTTCCTATCAAATAACCAATCATCTAACCGTATTCAGCAGGTTATATTACAAAGATGATCTTAATCAATCAAGTGTGTACGATATGAAAAGTTTGGGTGGAGGTTTTCAATATGACAACAACATTGATCTCTTTAGTTCATTTAAAGCAGAAGTTCAATATTACAATAATATTTCCGAAATAATTAATGACGAACAAGACCATAATATGGTAACACAAATTCGTTATTCAAAAAGATTTGGGAATGGTGTATCAGGGTTTGTTTCCTACATAAATCGATCATGTTACGATGAAGAAACATCAAAAGTATATAGAGTTTCTAATATGCTCAGGGTTCATGCAATGTATTCCTATTCTTTAGGAAATCTAAATAATTCATACATTTTAGCAGGAATAAAATTAAATCCTGAAAATCATGGAACACTTGGCTTTATAGAACAAAATCAGCATCTATATAAAGGATTTTATTCAACTGCAAATATAAAATATTCACTTGATCTATTTACTTCATATTCACTAAAGATGGAGTATTTTATGAGCAACTTACAGTCGATTTGGATTAAAGATGAGTTTATAGATTACTATGGTATTCATAAGCAGAATCTTATATTCATAGGCTCTACAATAATCTTTTAATAAACTAGAGGGAATGTGATTAAAACACTAGTAGAAGGCGTAATTCTTGGTTTAACAACTGGAACAGCATGTCTTGTTACCTGTTCTCCAATTTATCTTCCATACTTAATTTCAGAAGATAGAAAATTAAGTAAAAGCATATATGCAGTATTGGAAATTTCTGCTGGTAGATTTGTTTCATACTTGGCATTTGGCGCAATAGCCGGCTATACTGGTGCTCAAATTGCTTCCGTAAACCGTGAATTATTTACTTCAATTGCCTATATTTTATTGTCAGCTTATCTTGTACTTTCGGCTGTTAGAACAAATAAGAAAGCAAAAAGTTGTCATGTTCCAAAAATGGCAAGATTCACTCAAAGTGGTATTATTTTAGGAATACTTACAGGTATAAATTTCTGCCCTTCATTCCTTATTGCACTTTCTAAAGCTGTAGATCTAGGTGGAGCATTCAGTGGTATGATGCTGTTTCTTGGATTTTTCTTCGGAACATCTATCTTCCTACTTCCACTGGCATTTATAGGTCAGATCTCTAAAGTAAGCAAAATGAAAATGGTTGCCCAATATGCTTCTATACTTGTTGCGATCTGGTTTACATTTAGTGGTGTTAAGGGATTAGTTCACTATTTTGAGCATAAAAAATTGGATGCTCAACCATCTCGATTGGTTGAGGCATTTAATCCTAATATTCCATTAGCGGTTATTGCTTCTGAAGAAAATTCTACATATTTTAAAACATTACAGGATTCCCTTATAAATTATACTCCAAGTAGTGTTCATTATTTTCAATATAATAAAACTATACTTGATTCTATAAATAAGTTGTCTGAAACTGTCTTGGTTATCGATTCCTCAATTCTAAATGAGAGTTTTGATAACTATGATTATTTCCAAGTTGAACCGGACTATGATCTATCCAGAATGCTTAAATTCATGAAATTCTATACTTTTAAAACTAGAACTCATCTGCATTGGGAATTTATTGAGAAAGAAGAAGGTTCTCATAAACATTAGGAGGAACATTGAAAACCGATAGAAAAGAATTATTAAAAAGATTAACACTTGAATCAGGAATTTCCGGAAGCGAAAGTAAGATCTCTGAGATAATGAGAGAAGAATTGAATGGATATACATCTTCTAGTAAAGATAACATGGGATCAATTTGTTTTGAATATAAAGGGAAAAAAGATAGTCCGAAGATCATGTTCGTAGCACATATGGATGAGATCGGTTTTATAGTGGCAGATATTTTACCAAGTGGATTTCTAAGACTTCAAAATATTGGTGGCTGGAATCCTAATACACTTCTTTCATCTCCAGTTGATGTAATAAATTCTAAAGGGGAAAAATATCCCGGAATTATTGGTGCTGTTCCGGTACACTTTTTAAAAAACAGACAAGATGTTAAACCAGAGATCAATAGTATGTTTGTGGATATTGGAGCAATTTCAAAAGAAGATGTAGAAAATAATTTTGGAATTCAACTTGGTGATCAAATTGTACCGGTAACTAATTTCCATTATAGCGAAAAAAATAGAAGAATGTTCTCTAAAGCATTTGATGACAGATCAGGAGTTGCGGCAGTTATCGAGATAGGTAAGATACTTGCACAAACGGAACATCCAAATACTGTTTATTGTGTTGGAAGTGTGCAGGAGGAAGTTGGAACTCGTGGTGCAAGTACAATTGCAAATTATACCGATGCTGATGTATGTATTGTTTTAGAGGGTGCTCCTGCAGATGATATACCAGGAATTCCTTACACATCTCAAACAGGAGTTGGCAAAGGTGCCCATGTTCGCTTATTCGATCCTACGATGATAGTTAAAAGAGAATTAAAGGATTATATAGTTGAATGCGCTAACAATAATGAAATAAAAATTCAACTAACTGTCCGTAAAGGCGGTGGAACAGATGGCAGGCAATTTCATGTAGCAAACCGTGGAATCCCTACAATAGTCCTTGGAGTTCCGGTTCGTTATGCGCATAGTCATAACTGCATTTCATCTATGGATGATTTTGATGAACTGATGAAATTATTAACTGTGATTATAGAAAATCTAGATTCTAACAAATTACAAGAGATATTAAACTAATACTTCAATATACAGACATATAATTATTAAGTTGATTCAGCATTAAGCTGGATCAACTTATTTTTAACCCAAAAAAAAATATTTGACAAATAAAGCACAAAAATATTTGTACATACCGAACGGTCGGTTTTAAAAGAAATCGAAGTTACAGGAGGTGCAGTGGAAGTTAAAGAGAAAATCATAAAAGCAGCTCTGAGAATTTTCATGATGAAGGGCTTTGATGCTACTTCAATGAGTGATGTGGTTGCTCAAACCAAGCTTTCTAAAGGTGGAATTTATCATCATTTCAAGAACAAGAAGGATCTATTTTTGCAATGCATTGATTTCATGTTTAAAGAATTTGTAAAATGGGAAGAAGAGATGTACTCACAGGAAATGGGTATTAAAGAGATCTTACATACATATTTAAGCTCTTTAGGAGTTATTCACCAATTTGTATGTAGCATTTCAGATTCACAGGATGTGAATATTGATAATTTCTACAAATTAATGATGGATGCATTTCTGAAATTCCCCGAGATCAAGCAGAAGCATTTTCAATCTCATGAGAGGAATATGAAAAACCTGGTGAAAATGTTAGAATCTGCTAAAGAGGCAGGCGTGATTAAGTCAGGAGTAGATTGTTCAACACTTGGTTTTATGATCAATGCTCTGGCAGAAGGTACAATTATGTATCATATATTAAACGAGAAAATTAATCTAGAAGAAGTAGGGAATAAACTTTTCACAACATTGTGGAATGGTATTTCAACTGAAAATGAAATATAAAATAAAGAGGTTCTTATGAAAAAATTAATTTTATTGTTGCTTACACTACTGATGTTTTCAGCAATGTCTGCAATAGAAGTAGATCTTGATGAAAGCATAAAACTGGCTCGAGAGAATAACAAAGATATTCAAGCTGAAGAATATTCTGTAAAGTCTGCAAAGTGGGGGAAATTTGACGCACTATCAAATTTTCTGCCTAGAGCTTCATTCAATTCTACAATTGTTAGAATTGACGATGATACATATGATGAAGCAACACAAGTGATGCAGGTTCCTGTTTTAAGTCCGATGGGAATTCCAACTGGAGATTTTATACCATTTTCCTCTTCTGCAATGGGAACAGGGTTTCACCAAACATCGTACACCAATAGTATCACAGTTCAGCAGCCAATATTCAATGGTGGGAAGATAATATTGGGATATCAGCTGGCAAGCTTGGCAAAACAGCAGGCAGAGATATCACTTGAAAATAAAGAATTAGATATTACTTATACTGTAGCATCAACTTATTTTGGCTATTTGAAGTTTAAGGATATTCATATATTAACTCAAAAAAGTTTAGCATCGAGTGTTTCCCATCTAGAAAAAGTAGAAAAGAATTTTGATGTTGGGACTGCAAAAAAATCGGATATTCTTCAATGGAAAGTGAAATTGAATAATGACAAAACATCAAACTTTGAAATTGAAAATGGTTTGGAAGAGATAGTATCTTTCTGGCAAAATCTTATTGGATCTGAAGAAAGTATTCCCACTAAAATTCAATTAGAAATGTATGATGTAGAAATTAATGACCTTGCAGCTATGAAAGCGGTTGAAATTACAAATGCCAAACAGAAATTCCTAAAAAAAGTGGAATTAGCAAGTCCAACCTTGAATAGTATTGATTTAATAAATAAAATGATGAAGAAGAGCTATTGGATGGCAAAAGGGAATTTTCTTCCTTCAGTAAATATGCAGTTCGATTACCAGATAGAGAGTGATGATGAATTTGATCTTTCGGGTGAAGATAATTGGAATTTGGTGGCTGCGGTTTCTGTTCCACTATTTACCAGCGGCTCAAATTTCTCTAAAGTAAAACAGGCAAAATATGAGTTACTTAAAACAAAAAAACAAACAGAATATGTCAGAGATAATTACTTGATCGCAGCAGAAAATGTTTATAATAAATTGATCACAAATGCACGAATTGTTCAAGATAATAAAATTGCATTGGAATTTGCAAAAGAGAATCACAAGCTTATAAATCAGTTATTTGAGCAGGGTATGATTACAAATAGTGAGCTCTTAGATGCAGAGATTATGCTTTTTGGTAGTGAGATGAATCTAATATCATCTTATTACGATTATGTTCTTACAAAATTTGAAACAAAAAAATATAAAGGCGAGATGGAGGAATAATGTACAAAAAAATATTTATACTTATATCATTGGTTCTGTTGATCTTAGTAGGATGTCAGGATAAAGATGTCGTAGAAGAAGAGAGTGGATTCTCTGGTAAACGTAATGTTAAAGTAGTAACAGCTAAAATAGGTGAGATCAACGAATATTTGAAATACTCAGGAAAAGTTGAAGCTGTAACAATTGCCAATGCAAGTCCTTCTATGTCTGGAAAAATAGAAAAATTATTTGTGAAAGAAGGAGATAGTGTAGAGGTTGATGACCTACTAGTAAAATTAGATCAAACTCAATTAGAACAAACACGTATTCAATTCGAAAATGCGGAAAAGAATTACCTTAGAATGCAAAAATTATTAGAGAGCGATGCAATTGATAAACAGACTTTCGACGAAGTAGAAACTGGATACAACATTGTTAAAACTTCGTATGAATTTATGCTGGATAACATCGAAATGAAAGCACCAATCTCTGGAATTGTTACATACATCTATAAAAAAGAAGGAGAAAAATTTGATTCAATGATGGATCCCTTTCTTATTCGTATTGTGAATTCAAACAAATTTAAAGCTAAATTACAGGTTTCTGATAAAGACATTAACCTGCTAAAACAAGGGCAAAAAGCAATTATTACAGTTGATAATACTGAAGACAAGTTTATGGGATACGTTTCTTATGTGTCTCCAGAAGCAGAGATGATGTCCGGTACTTTTCCAATTGAAATATCTATTAATAATGATTCTAATCTTCTTAGGCATAATCAATTTGCACGCATCGATCTGATTACTAAATCTGTATCAAATACTATTGTAATTCCACAAGAAAGTATTCTTAGATCGAGTTATGTTTATGTTGCTGATAATGGAATTGCAAAAGAACGTGAAGTGCAATTGGGTATTGGGAACGAATATGAAATTGAAATATTAAACGGAATTGCAGACGGGGAAAAAGTAATTATTTCGGGTAATATTGGTTTGCAAGACGGTGACAAGATAGAGATCAAAAATTAAGAATTACATATAAACGGAGATAATGATGAAATTAGCAGAATTTTCGGTAAATAGAAGAGTAACAGTACTTATGTTAACGATCCTCATAATCATATTGGGTGGGATATCTTTTACAAAACTAGGATTAGAAATGTTTCCCGATATGGATTATCCGGTCATTTCAATAATCACGCCATACAATGGTGCCTCTTCTCAAGATGTGGAGGAGACAGTAACAAAAACTTTAGAGACGGCAATTGCATCTGTGAAAAATATTAAAAATTTAAAATCGGAGAGTATGGAGAACGCATCACTTATCATGGTTGAATTCAATTGGGGAACAAATCTCGATTTTGCTGCTCAGGATCTGCGTGATATGATCGATCAGGTAGCTGACTATCTTCCCGATGAAGTGTCGCGTCCTCTTGTAATGAAATTCAATCTTTCCCAAATGCCGATTCTTATGTATGGTGTTACCGGACCGGAAGATACTTATCAACTCCGTAAAATACTGGATGATGAAGTTGCTTCTAAAGTTAAACAGCTACCCGGAGTTGCATCTGTGATGATAATGGGTGGAGATGAACTGGAAAAGCAGGTAATTGTTGATATTGCAAAATTGGAGCAATATAATATTTCCATAGATGAAGTTGTGCAGATCGTAGCAGCTGGGAACATCAATATGTCAGCAGGATATATTCAAAAAAGGAAAGATGATTTTCTGTTGCGAACAGTAGCTCAATACAAATCTATCGAAGAGATACAAAATCTTCCTATTAGAATAACAGATAAAGGCAATACAATATATTTAAAAGATATAGCCCGTGTTGAAGACGGTTATAAAGAAAAAAGATATTATATAAGAACTAATAAAAAACCTACAGCAATGATGATGATATCCAAAGAATCCGGGGCAAACACAATAACTGTGGCAAATGTTGTTAAAGATGAGCTGGCAAAGATCAAAACAGATTTAAAGATCGATCTGGCTTTTAACGATATCATGGATATGAGTGTGCCAATATCACGAGTTACTGCTGGTGCAATGTCAAATCTCATCATTGGAGGAATTCTTGCTATTAGTATTATGTTCCTTTTTCTTAGGAATTGGCGGCCTACTTTGGCAATTTCATTGGCAATTCCAATCTCAGTTATTGCAACTATGGTCTCAATTTATTTAGCTAAATTTTCATTGAACATAATGACGCTTGGTGGTCTGGCATTAGGAGTTGGAATGCTGGTTGATAACTCAATTGTGGTTATCGAGAATATTTACCGGCACATGGAATTGGGAATGAAAAAAGTGGAAGCAGCAAAAGTAGGAGCTTCTGAAGTTGCCATGGCAATTACAGCATCAACATTAACTACAATCGCTGTTTTCTTCCCAATGATTTTTGCAGAAGGAATGACGGGGATTTTAGTGAGGGGACTTGCTCTCACGGTTGCATTCTCACTCGCAGCTTCTCTTTTTGTATCACTCACAATAGTACCTGCAATTGCCTCAGTTTTATTCCGCAAAGCAGCAGATAGACCAGAACATGGTAAATCAGAAAAAATGTTTGATGGGATTAAAAGAAGATATATTAAAATTCTGGATTGGGCGTTAGATCACAAAGGGAAAACGATTCTTATCGTTGTTATTCTTCTTGTGATTTCGCTGATAGTCCCATTCACGGGATTGATAGGTACAGAATTCATGCCTACTCAAGATATTCCAATGATGGCTTTTCATGTGCAAGCTCCGGTTGGTACATCACTCGATGAAACTGATGAAATTGTTCGTCAGATAGAAGATGTGTTTATGAAGGTGGAGGGAGTACAAAATGTGATGTCGTTAGTTGGGCCAATGTCTGATGCATCAGCTCAAGCAGATCCTACAAATCCACAGGAAGTGAATGAAGCACAGGTTTATGCAAGATTGTATCAGCAAAAAGACAGAAATATATCCTATGAAGAAATTCAAAAAAGAGTGCGTGAGCAACTTCCCAAAATAGAGGGAGCAGAAATAAATTTCCTTTCAAGTGAACAACTGATGGGAGGGGGACAGACAAATCCAATAGAAATAAAGATATTTGGTAAGGATCTTGAAGTTCTAAAGGAATTTGCTGGAAGAATTGAAGAGAGAATAAAAGAAGTAAAACATGTGAGTGATGTTGTGAATTCTGTGAAAGTAGGTAAACCGGAAGCTCATATTATCATTGATAAAGATAAAGCATTTAAATATGGATTAACTACATATCAAGTAGCTTCTGCAATTAAAACAGCCTCAATTGGAACACAAGCGGGAGTATTCCGTAAAGCAGGTGAAGAGCTAGATATTCTGGTTAGATTAGATAAAGAAACACGTAATAGCTTTGAGGATATTATGCATATTGCTATCATTTCTCCAATGGGATTTTCTATTCCGCTAAACCAGATAGCTCATATTGAGTATGCGGAAGGACCTCGAGTGATCAGCCATGAAAAGCAAACAAGAAAAGTTACAATTTCTGCTAATATTACCGGAACTCAAGATATGGGCGGTGTAGTGGATAATGTTAACAATGAGATCTCTGACATTAAAGATGATCTTCCTCCTGGATATTTTATGATTATTGGTGGAGCGTTTGAAGATATGCAGGAAGCATTTAAAACACTTTCTCTTGCTTTACTTTTAGCTGTTGTTCTGGTCTATATTGTTATGGCTTCACAATTTGAATCGTTGCGTCAGCCATTTATTGTAATGTTCACAATTCCACTTGCTGTTATTGGTGTTATGTTCATATTGGGAGTTACAGGCACGACACTTTCAGTAGTAAGTTTTGTGGGAGGAATAATCTTATCTGGTATTGTTGTAAATAACGGAATTGTACTTATCGATCACATGAACCAGCTCAGGCTTAAGGGAATGGAAAAAAGAGATGCGATCATTCAAGCAGGTAAAGACAGATTGCGTCCGGTACTTATAACAGCAATAACCACAATGATGGGAATGCTGCCGATGGCTTTAAGTACAAGTGAAGGATCAGAATTAAAAGCTCCAATGGCTCTCACTGTTATTGGTGGTCTTATCAGTGCAACTTTCCTCACACTTATATTCCTACCGGTTGTTTACAGCATGATAGCAAAGAAGAAAGTTGGAATAGAAGATTAAAGAAGATTTTTTAATTGTAGAAATATTAAAGCTCCCGAGTTATCGGGAGCTTTTGTCATTTTCTTACAATAATATTAAAATTTCAAGGTCAATTGTTGTACTGGTTTATACGATCTGCGATGGCAATCGAGAACACCATATTTATCTAGAGCAGCAACATGCTCTTTAGTTGGATAGCCTTTATTTTGCTTGAAATTATAATTTGGGAATTGCTCATGAAGTTTGAGCATGATCCTATCTCGTGTAACTTTTGCTAATATTGAAGCTGCTGCAATAGAAGCTATTTTGGCATCACCTTTTACAATTGCTTTAGAAAATCCAATTAACTTTTTAGGAGTTTTATTCCCATCGATAAGGCAATAATCAGGTTTTACTTCAAGATATATAACAGCTTCTTCCATTCCAAATAGTGTTGCTTGCAGAATGTTTATCTCATCAATGATTTTTGGAGAAACTACTTTCACTTCCCAGCAAATTGCTTCTTCTGTAATTATCTTATAGAGCTCTTCACGCTTCTTTTCTGTTAGCTTTTTCGAATCATTAAGTCCTGGAATTTGTTTGTTCAGATCTAAGATCACCGCAGCTGTTACAACCGGACCTGCTAGTGGCCCTCGCCCAGCTTCATCAACTCCTGCAATAGTTCCATACTTCTTAAAAAAAGCTTTTTCTATTCTATATAAAGGCATTATTTTTCCAAAATGAAGAATAATCGTGAAAAATTGGATTCAAGTATTTTCGGATTGTGATCCACAAGGTTTTCATTATAACCGATGCTGCAAATCCCCTTTAATATCAGATCTGAATTATTAATGCATTTTATCAGGTTGCTAACTCTAAATATTTTTTGTTTGTGTTCTTCATCATATCGGGCAAATAAAAATCCTTTCTTTTTGAAAAATGTAAGGTTAGTTT
>Ga0233437_1005118_pt1 | contig 14629 bp, 22 predicted proteins | sample SI_122_August201_FD_182714 | JGI IMG/M metagenome (GOLD analysis project Ga0233437, IMG submission 182714) | Seawater microbial communities from Saanich Inlet, British Columbia, Canada - SI_122_August2016_200_MG | ecosystem: Environmental > Aquatic > Marine > Inlet | place: Canada: British... | reverse complement strand
AGCTCTGATGATGCTTTAAAACTTTCTCTCGCAGGGACAGGTGCATATGAATTTTCTGCTAATAAATTTTATGGAAATGCAGGAGGTTCTGCTTCAGTTCTAAATGCAGTTGCTTCTTCTACTGCCCCGACTTTCCTTCCAAGTAAAGAAGATACTGATACTGGGCTTGGTTGGACTTCTGCGGACAGACTTTCTTTGATCGCAGGAGGGACAGAACTTCTTCGATTGGTTGAAGATACAGAAAACTATGTAGAGGTCGCAGAAAACAATATGTGGCTCAAATGGAGAGACAATGCAGGCACAGGAACAATCAACGGAATAAAGATTAACGCTTCTGATGAATTAGAATTCGGAACAGCAATCAATATCGGAGCGATAAATCTCTCGGACGATTCGGGGGCAATCACTCTTGTTGATATGGGAGTTACAGCAACACCCGCTTCGGGAACAGAAGAAAGCTACACCTTCGCGGTGGACTCAAACAACATTCTGACAATCGGAGCAGAAGCAGACAGTTCAGGAGGGATTCAAAATCCACAGGTTGTTATTGGAAAAGGAAGTGTGATAGGGAGCGGGGCTAATCCTTCTCTCGCCTTTGGTGATGGGGACACAGGGTTTTACGAAAGTGCAGACGATACAATCAGTTTTTCTACTGATTCAACTTCAAGAGTAACAATTAGTTCAATAGGGCTTCGCATTACTGACAACGAAAGACCAATAATCAGAAATGTAAACGCAACAGCAACAGTTCCGAATGTTGTTTCTCGGAGCGGGGATAACGACACAGGTATCGGTTCAAATGGAGATGACCAACTTTCTTTGATTGCAGGTGGAGAAGAAGGAATGCGATTTGTTCAAGATACATGGGGAACGAGTTTCCATATTCCAGAAATCACAACTCCGACTGCTATTGCAGATTACGGAGCGATTTACACAAAAGCAGACAACCGACTTTACTTCCAAGACGGAGAAGGAGATGAACATACTCTCGCACAAACGGACACGAATTACGCAGGTATGTATTGGGACGACAACTCAAACGCTACGACAATTGAAACAGCCAGTACGCCTATTTTGATTCGAGAAACTACGACAGGGGACTTGAACGGTTGGACATATGACGCAGGGTCAACGGGAGCGATTACAGCTTTTTCAGACGGAACAGGGAAAGTAAATGTTGCGAGTGCAACACACGGACTCGTTTCAGGAGATATAATTTCAATACGAGGAACGACAAATTACAATGGAGTTTGGGAGGTAACGCTGATTGACGCAGGGAATTTTTCAATCGCTGATACTTGGGTTGCTGATGACGGTGCAAGTGATTGGGACGAGGGGGCGTATATTCTCGCAGGGTCAGGAGCGACAGGGGAATACGCAATGACTTACTCAATCAGCGCAACGGTTGGGGCGTCAGACAAATTGATTACAAGTATTTATGTGAACGAGAACGCTTGCCCAAAATGCAGAACCTCGATTCAATTCGCAAATAATGACCAATGGAATTTGGTCGGACAAGCACTCGTGCCAGTTACGGCAGGCGACAGAATAACTCTGTCGATTACATCAGACGGAACGGCGTCGGTTACGGTACAATACGGAAACCTATTTATGCACAGACTCTAAAATGAAAAAACTTTTAATACTCGCCCTCGGGCTTGTTACGATCGCGACGGCTTCGGCTTTCACAGTTGTATTTAGCGGAGGGGATTTGGTAACGAATGGGGAGTTTTATACTGATACGGATTGGAATAAAGAAGCAGGTTGGACTATTTCAGGTGGAAAAGCTAACTGTGACGGAACTAATTCAGCGAGAATATATCAAGTCGGTTTTATGGAAATTGGAAAAAAATATAGAATTACACTAGATATTACAGATTATACTTCAGGTGGATTAGAAGTTTATACTTCAAGTTACGAGTCTATAGGAACTAGCGAAGGAACGGTTAGTTTTGATTTTAATGCTACAATCATTGATTTATATTTAAGGTCGAATAGTTTTATCGGTTCAATCGACAATGTATCAGTCAAAGAAGTAAAGGAGAGTACGAAGATAAATCAGATCGTTACGAATGGAGGAATGGAAACGGGAGGAACAGTCGACTCTACATTGCCAACTGGATGGACAGACTACAATACCCCAACCACAACATACAAAGCTAACACAGCAAGTGTTGGTGGAACAGGGAAGGTATTTGCTGGAAGTTTCTCGTCTTATCTTATCGGTCCAAATGATAGTGGAATATTAAGCGTTGCTCATTCATATGTTGCTGGGAGAAAATATAGAATAACAGCAAGAGTGTATACTATTACTGACGAAATAAGGATGCAACGTACTAATCCTGGAATAATTGATTATTCTGTAGCATCGACAACAACTGGTGCTTGGGAAATATTAACATATGAAGGCACTGCGTTAACGAGTGGAAGTATGAATGTTAGATTTAATTGTATTGGTACAGCTGCATCTGCTTTTATTGATGAAGTTTCTGTAATAGAAGTAACCCGAAGTCCCTACTCTAAAGGAAAGATAGGAGAATGGACACTCGCGGAAGATGATCAACAATCCGATACTCGGAGTTTGGATTTTTCAGGGGCAGGAACTTCTTCTGTTGCTTCGACGCAGGCATACGGTAAGTGGGAGTTTGATTTGTATAAAGGGGGTGATGGGAATCTCGAATATTTCCATCTAATAAATTCAAATACTTTGCACGATTCGGGTAATGATGGTTATGGATTAACAATCGGTTCTCTTGAACCGTTGCTCTTTTTTAAATCTACTAATGGTTCTCGTTCTAATTTATTTAATACAGCAGACTCCTACATCGACAACAACACGTGGTACAGACTAAAAGTAGAACGAACAGGGGACGGAGAATTTACGGTTTACATAAAAGGAGGTTCTTTTGGGGATGATTATGTTCTTGTAGACGTTACAGGGGGAAGTGGGACAAATCCAGTCACGGATAACACTTACACCACAAGTGCCTACATGGTGGCAGATTTAGACGCAGGAGACAAGCTACGGGGAGTTTGGAGTACAGATACGGGAGGAATACCTGTTTCTGATTTTACGGACGGTACAGGTACAACGAGCGTCGCAGGGAACATTGTTGTTTCAGATCGAAACCCGAATAGAAATCATGGGACGGTGACAGATGGGGCTTTCAGTTATGGAAGGACGAGTAAAAAATTAGGAGATAATTTGGTTACGAATGGAAGCATGGAGGGAAGTTTTACTTCAGGAGTTGCAGATGATTGGACGGAATATGAAGTAGGGCAAACTTACGCAGAAGAAACTTCAAATGTACGAATCGGAACAAAGGCACAAAAAGTTACTTGTGCAGATGATTCAAAATCGATTGGGATTTATCAAACACCGATTTCTTTGGAAGTTGGAAAAAAATACAAGGTAAGTGTTTCAATGTATAGGAGCAATAGTTTAGATGCTACTTTGTATTATAATGGGACAGCGGAAACCAGTTATGCGGTAACAGCAGATCAAAATTCTTGGACAGATGTTCAAACGGAAGTAACAGCGACAGGGGCTTCTATGCAGTTGTGGATATATCAAGCTAATCACCAATCGGGGATAGGAGATTCAATTATAATCGACAATGTTTCGGTCGAAGAAATCGAAACAGGACAATCAATGCTCTTTGACGGAGCAGATACAAAGGTCGATACAGGTTCGGATATGATTGATGTCGGAGCAGGTACGATTACAGCTTGGGTTAATGCGAGCAGTTTTGGAGAAAGTAGTAGAGGAACGATAGCAACAAACGGAAAATCATCTTTTTGGATTTCAGACAAAGACGGAAACAATAGATATGTTTTTTCGGGGGTTGATTTACTACATAGGACGAATAGCGAAACTGATTCTGCCGTATTGAATGAATGGCAATTTGTAGCGGTAACAAAAAACTCCGCAGGATCGGCAACGAATTTCTATGTTGGAGATTTAGACACCACTCCAGCTTTATCAGGAAGTGCGAACCAAAACTCGGGTACTCCCGAAAGCGGAACAACAAATGTAATACTTGGAAACAATGACGCACAGTCTCGGACTTTTGACGGACTCATTCAAGATGTTCGGATATTCGATAGGGTGCTTTCTCTTGAAGAAATTATAATGCAATACAATCAATGAATGTAAAACAAGTCGTCGCCAGTATCGCAACGGGAGCGGTTGCTCTCGGGGGAACTATTATCGGGGTTGATAAAATGAACGATGTGAAAGTCGGAAAGCAGAAGTTTGACAATGTAGAGGAATACAAAGTCGCTCGCGATCGTGTTTTTCTGAACATAGAAAACCGAACCGACATTGATAAAGAAGGAAAAAAGTTCATAAACTTCGAGGGGGAAACGATAGACTTCAAAGAGTTTTCTGAAATTTACGAGTTCTTGGATTACGAAATGAAACGATGTGAATTGAAGATCAAGACGCATAAGTTTTTCGACGCTTTCGAGGACGCAAAGAAGAACTGCAAAAAATAGGCTTGACTTTTTTCTATTTTTCAGGCATAATAGAAACTGAATAAAAACAAACAAACATGATTTATTCGGTACTCGGCTTCGGAACGGCGACTTGCTTGCTGTTATTTTTAGTCTTTATTTCTTTTTATGCTTTAGCGGTTGCTTGGTACGAAAGATATTCTGACTGTAAAGTTCTAATGGTTTTTTTCTCCGTATTGGGGATTACGACCGCAGGACTCTTTTTCTATTTCTTGTGGAACTTCTCGGCTTGGGTTGATATGTTCTCCGTAATCTTTCAATCACTATGAACTTACCCGCTATCGTTCGTCGGTTTGAAATAAGTTTCTTTCAGGATTCCGAAAATGTACGGATCAAGTACGAAACAACTCTCCCGATGACAAGAGAATTCGCTTCGATAATCGTTTTCATGCTTTACTACAGACAGCAATATAAAAATTCAGATCGAGAAGTATTGGAAAACGAACTCTCCGCGAACGACTCTTGCAAATTACAAGGTTTTCATATTCATAACTTACAATACAATGAACTTTCAAAATACAATTTCCAAGTTCCCAAGTTGGGTAAAATTCGCGTTGCTAATCCTAGTAGGAGTTACAATAGCAGTATTGAGCGTACAATGTACCAATGCGGTGCAAAACTGGCTTAAAATAGAGAATATAAGCAACCACGCACAATCGCTCGAAATCGAACGGGGAATTCAAGACGAAGAACTTTCTCGCTTGAAAAATATCGAATACACCGCCCGCATGAAAAAAGAAGCATGGGCGGAAGCAGAACAAAAAGCGTTCGCAGATGTTCAGTTTTACGCAAAAAATACAATCGAGCCGACACTTTGTGTTCAGGCGGTCGCCGAAGGACGGCTTGCCGTTTTCAACGGGGAACAGGGAATACAGGAGAAGATGATTGAACAGGCGAACAAGTTTTGCGCGCCCGAAGATGTTCCTGCTTTTCTGAAAAAGAAAAAGGTCGTTCAGATCGAAACCATTTATCAAGAAAAAGTAGTATTCGTTGACCCGATGGAATGGGGAAGTCCCCTGCTTGACGGACTCGAATCGCAATATCAAGATTACCAATGAAAGAAATCTTCCTCGCTCTTTGTAGAAATTTAGACATATCGCTCCTGCTCTTGGCGATTATTTGGCTTTCAGTCTCTTTTGGAGAAACATTGTTAGACAATAAAAAGGAATCGGGGCAAGCTAAAAAGGTGAAAAAAGGTTGCTTTTTTTAGATCCTTCCCCATAATAGGGTTATGAAACAAACAACACCACTTTCGGCAGAAAAATCACTAGAAGAAGTTCTAAAAGAAGAAGAAAGAAAACTCTTTCTTGCTAAAATGTTTGAAGAAATGACTATCGAAGAATTGCAAAAATTGAATTCGCGAGTCGTTTCAACTCTGAAACAAAAACGAGCAACAGCAGGATTAGAAATTGCTTTGAAATTGGAAGTAGGGCAGGTCGTAGAAATCAAGAAAGAGGGTTGGGAGGGAATTCCAGTTACGATTACTGCAATCAAGCGAACGCGGGCAAGCGTAAAAACACCAAACGGCGATTACAATGTTCCGTTTTCAATGATAAAAATTGAACATAAATCAAAGGGGGTCAAGAAATTGGAAAATGAGCTTTCAAACATTTTGAACGACCTTGCGAAAGAAGATGGCTTCTTTGACAAATAAAGATTCACTCTTGCCCCTACGGGGGCAGGCGCGAGTTTTTTATTTTTTAATCAAAACAAACTCATGGGAAACAGGGTATCGGTATCGTTCAAGAACGGAGACAGGGAATCCGTTGCATTATTTCATCATTGGGGTGGAATGGAATTTGTAGAAGAAGCGCGGGGGTACATTCTGAAACTCCACGAAGAAGTCGCAGGAAAGCAGACAGAACCTTTGGACAGGTGCGACCCGCAGACAGTTATGGTCGATTTTATTTCTCGTTGCGCCACGAAAGGCGAAAGAATTTCGAGAAGTATTTATCTCGGGAAAGACGATTGCGACGGGGACAATTCAGACAACGGGCATTTCGCTCTCGATCTGGTCGAACCTGCGTCGCGTTTCAATGTTTGTTACGAAGAAAAAACGAACTACGAAACGGAAGTCGAAGCAAAAGACGCGAACGAAGCACGGGACATTGTTTTAAATCATGTCTTGAAAGGCGGTTGCGAAAAATCGGAAGAAAAAGGAAGTTCGGTCGAGTGCGTATCTATTAACAGAATTTCATAATGGGTGCATTCAAAAACATTTTCATCGACGAAGCAGACTTACACCACGACCACGAATGCTATGTTGCACACATGAATCGTGAAGAACCGAATTTCAACGGCGGGTGTCGCCCGATGTCATTTCTTGTTCCGAGAATGGCACAGATTACAACTCGGAATAAATCTTTAAAAATAATCCAATGACCGAATACACAATTTACCGGAACTACTTCGATTGCGACAGGAAATCGAAAATCATCAAGACGGGTTTGACACTCGCACAAGCGCAGGCGCATTGTCAGCGCGACGACACTTCAAGCAGGACACACCCGAAAGGCAAGAACGGGTGTACCTGCGAATGGTTCGACGGATATTCTTGCCGATAATCTTTAATTTTTTTACACATGAATTACTCACTTTACGAAATCGACGAGGACTTGCGAAACCTCTTGGAACAAGCGCAAGAATTTGATAGCGAAACCCCGTCCGAAGATGTGGACAACTGGCTCGCTAACTTTGAAGAAACAAAGGGAGAGCGGGCGAAGAAAATGGAAGCGATCGCTCGTGTCAGGTTCGGGGCGATGAACGGCGCTCATTCGATCGACAACGAAATCGCTCGGCTTATGGAAATCAAGAAAAAAGATTTACGGCTTGCCGAGAAAATGGAAAACCTTTTGGAACGAACAATGCGGAACGCAGGCGATTCAGAAATCAAAACCGATTTGTTTCGGGCGAAGTTTGTGAAGAACCCGCCGAAGCTGATACTGACACCAGAGTTGGAAAAATCTTTTATGCTCGGAGTCTTTGAAGCAGAGGAACAGTTGAAAGCAGAAAGAGGAATCGCTTCTGAATTCAAGAAAAAAGTGAAGTCGGAACTGAAAGCAGGAGAAACTGTTGACGGCGCTCGACTTGAACAGACTGAACGCTTGAAAATCGAGTAAAAATCGCTTGGATTTTTCACTACTTTACGCTATAATTATTTTTTAAACCCTACACTATGACGGACACACAGACCGAAAACATTTATCAACTTCTCGACAAAGCGCGAGAAATAATCAGATCGAAAGAGCCGAAGGTTGACGGCGAAAACGAATTTTCAAAGTACAAGTATTTCACACCCGCTTTTGTTGAAAAGATTACTTCGGAAGCGTGCAAAGAAGTTGGTTGTATTTGCGTTTGCGATTTGGACGCAGACGAATATGGGCTTTATCAAGAAATAAATTTTATCAACTTATCGAAACCCGATGAAAGGATTACTACTTTACTCCGAACAAAACACGGAGAGATCACAGCAACGAACGAAGCACAGCAAATGGGAGGAACGGACACCTATTCCGAGCGGTATTTGAAGATGAAACTTTTCGGAATCAAAGATAATTCTTCCGACCCTGATTCAAAAGACCACAAACCGAAAGCTGAAAAGCGCGACGAGGTTACGAGTTGGTTTGACCCGAAGAACGAACAACACGCTGAATCGGTTTTTAAATACCGAAGCGAGGGAATGAGCGGGGAGGATATTGTGAAAAAAATCAGATCGACTGATGGATTCGGAATTTCAAAGAAGAACGCGCAAGCGATAATTGATAACTCCTCCGCACAATGAAAGCAGAAGAAATCGCTAAATTCGCGTTCGGAACTTTGGAAGAAGAACGAAAGAAGGTTGTACAGACAGTCGGACTTGGAGCGTTTGAACTCGAGAAGATAAAAAGTATCGAGAAAATCTTGGGCTTCAAAGTCAATCGACAGAAGTTCGGTCGGGTCGCAATTCATTACTACGCAGATTTCCTAAAAAAACAAAAATGAATGAAAAAGAAGCATTTCAAATCGTAAACTTTATACAAACAGGCAATCGCCTTTGTGGGAGCAACAAACCTATTTTCGTTGGCGATGTACTGGCGAAGTGGGGAAACCTTGTCGCAACAAAGACAGTCGATGAAGTGAGCGATGAATGTTCAACACTTTGTTCCCATTGGATAAAACTTGGGATAGATAAATCCCTTCAGGGAATCTTGGAGAACGGAATTGAACCAGAGGTTGTAGCGTTGTTCGGATTTGTTGATAATCTTTTTCCAAAAAAATGACTTACTGCGACAACCTGCTTCCGAATGTAAAAGACACGACGGATATTGAAACACTTTATATCTTGATTGGGATTGAATGGAAGAAAGGAAAGACGAACGCGCAGATACGAGAGAAACTTGACTGCCCCATGCGGACAGTCGAAGAAGCAATCGTTCATCACAAAAAACTTTACAAATGAAAAAGTATGTCGATAGAATCGTAAAAAGAAAGGTTCTCGATTACAACAAAGGATATGTAATCCGAGAGTTCGCAGAGTCTTTTATAGGGAAGTTCGACACAGGACTTCCTGAAGAATGGTTTTACAAACCTGCTTTACCTGCTTCTGAAACAGTAAAAAATAATCAGAGATTCGCAGATTTTTATGACGAAGAAGTAACATATCCGAAACGGCTCAAAGATAGTCAACAGTTCTTTGACCAAAAGGAATCGTTTTGGAAAGATAATCTATTCAGACAATGAAAAAAGTTTTCTCGGCACAGGTAGAAAAAGACAATGTGAAAATTCACGAACCGCAAATGTTCAAAGATTTTCTTTTGAAGATCGGGCATGAAGAACGAATCGTTGTTACTGTTCAGAAATGGTACAAGCGGTATTCGGACAAGCAGAGGAACTATTACTTCGGTGTGCCTGTTTCAATCCTAGCGGAGAACTTGGGATACACCCCACAAGAAATGCACGACGCATTGAAAGTAAAGTTCCTTTCAAAACAGCAAGGGAAGTTGATCAAAATTTTATCAATCACTTCCCTTTCAACTGTTCAGATGGAAGACTACATGGCGAACATTCGTCAATTTGCTTCGGCTGAATTGTCTTGTTATGTTCCCGAACCAAACGAAGCGCCACTCGAATATCGGTACACGCTTTCAGATCGAGAGGGCGGTACTGGCTTTATTACAAAATGACATACAAAATCTCGATTACGGACGACCAGAAAAACTACGCTTGGGATATTGCAAAGAATACGGTCATGGGAATGCGCAAACACGCGAACGGCACGAAAGAGAATCGGTACGGCGGGGTTCTCGGGGAAATAATTTTATGTGATATTCTCGGGATTGAAAGAAAAAAGCGCGAAGATTTCGGGACTTACGATAACGGAATTGATTTTGTTATCGGAGGAAAGAACATTGATCTGAAAGTTCAGATGATGAAAGTCGATTTTCAGAAATACTACTCGAACAATTTATTCGCTTGCCAACACGAAAGTTCTACGGAAACAGAGGTATATTTATTCGCTGTTATCAATACACAGGAAAGCACGATTCAATTCAACGGGTGGATTCGGAAGAACGGAATCAAGCAGGAATGGTTTTATCCCGAAGGCGCTTCACGACCGCGAGGAAAGAGCGACCCTTTGATTTTACGGGCGGGGGTTTACGAAGTTATGAACCGATATTTGCAAGAATTCAACCCGCATACATTCACAACAGAAATGCTAATGTTTGACACGGGGGGGTTTTAGAGGGTAAAATTATCTCGATGGAGATTTTAAAACTGCTTACAAACAAGGCGCTGAACAATCTTCACATAACACTTCCCGTCGGCGCGATTATCGGACTTGTTGTTTTTGTAGTCTATGCGACGACTTACGCTGTAAGTTATGATAATCGTCTTGAAGTAGTCGAAGGTTGGGAACCGTATATCGTAGAAACCAAAAACATAGAACGAAACACAGAAGATATTGTTGATTTGAAAGTCGCAGTCGCGAGTATAGATAGAAAGTTTGATATAAAATTTGACACTTTCCAATCAGAGTTCAAAGACCTGTTGATTGGGTTGTTGAAAGAATAGTTTTGATATTACGCTATTCCGAGTATAATGTAATTGGAGTAGGTTTTTTGTTTGTTTTGATTCCTACTTCACGGGCGGGGGGGAAAAGACCCTTCGGGAGTCTCCCCCCTCGTCTTTCTAAAATGACAGTTACTCCAAAAATCATTTCCGAAGTTTTGGCGCGGGATAATTCCCGTTGCGTTATTTGCCGTGCGTTCGCGGGGGTCGAGAATTTTCCCATGCCGAAAAGCGCACAGGGGAAAGCGCTTGAATCTATACCCCATCACGGATTGTTTCGATCTGAATACTTCAAACAGGACAGGGACAAAGCGTGGAATTTGTTTACGATTTGCGTTACGCACCACAGGATAATTCACGGCGGGTATAGAACGCATTTGAAATATACGAAGATCGCGAGGGATTATTGCAGAAATTTATCTCTTTCGAGACAACCGCTCGGAATCAGACCATTGAAAACGAAGAAGAAACTTTCGCACGAAAAGAAGATGAAGGCGAAATACCCGTATCAGAAACTTTGATTTTTTTCAGAAATTGCTTACAATAAAAACGATGAAAAAGAAAATGAACAAAAACGAAATCGAGAGCGGTTCAAAAAACATTCTGAAAGGAATGTATAAAGGAGTCTTGGAATCTAAAGACCAAAAGGTTTGGAGGAAAGCAAACAAAGAACTCCGTAATAGAATCGCGGGAATGAGCGAAGGCAGTTTGAAAGAAATGTGGGAGGGGGCGAGGAAAGAACTGTTGAAACTTTACGCTGAAAAATTCGATGAATAAAAAAATATATGAATCCATCGCGAAGGAACTTGATGAAGTTCCCTTGTCGGAACTCCCTGATGAAGTAGAATTCGCAAAGGACATTGTACAGGTGCTTCCGCCCGAAAGCGCTCTCGAAGCAATAGACGCATACACAGCTTATGTCTGTAACAGGACTTACCGAGTAACTAAAGAATAAAATGAAAATAATCGAAACAAACATTTCCGAATTGAACCCCGCGAAGTACAACCCGCGTCTTTTGAACGAAACGCAGGCGAAAACTTTGGAGGAAAGTTTATCGAAGTTCGGATTGGTTGACCCGATTATCGTGAACAAGAAAGGCAACACGATCGTCGGAGGACACCAACGGGTCAAGGTTTGGAAAAGTATGGGGAATAAAACCGTGCCTGTTTTCTTCGTTGATCTGGACGAGAAAAAAGAAAAGGAATTGAATGTTCGGTTGAACGCGAACACGGGTGATTGGGATTACGATATGCTTTCAAAAGAGTTTGACGCTGAAGAACTCGCCGAATGGGGACTTGAAATGTCAGACATAAAACTTGACGAAGGGTTTGGGGAAGGTTTTGCCTTGCCGAGCGGGGACAAAACAGGACTCGATCAAATGACTTTTACTTTTTCGAGCAGTCAAGCGGAGGAGGTGCAACGCATTCTTTCGGGTGTAAAAAAGACAGAAGACTTCAAAGAGTTCGAGTCTATTGATAACAAAAATTCAAACGGGAATGCTTTATATTTAATTTTCACACAATGGGAAAAGCAAAAGAAATAATTGTCAAAGTCCTTCCTTCAAAGATTGCGAATGATTTTGTGAAGAAGTACCATTATTCGGGGAAGGTTGTTCAAAACAGCAGTCTCCACTTCGGGGCTTTTCTTGGTGGCAGATTGCACGGGGTAATGAGTTTTGGATCACCATTGGATAAAAGAAAGGTTTTATCTCTTGTTTCAGGAACAAAGTGGAACGATATGCTCGAATTAAACAGAATGGCTTTTGATGATTTTTTACCGAAAAACTCCGAGAGTCGTTGTATAGCAGTAGCGATTCGACTTATTAAAAAAAATGCTCCGAATATCAAATGGATTTTATCATTTTCTGACGGGACACAGTGTGGGGACGGAACTATTTACAGGGCGAGCGGGTTTGTTTTGACACAGGTCAAGAAAAACAAAACAATCGTAAAACTTCAAAGTGGAGAAATCGTTGCAAAGCATGGAACGAGCAAAAGGAACTTTTCAAATTCAAAACTTCTTTTTGGGTTTCAGCTTCAGTATATTTATTTAATTGACAAAAAGTGTACAATACAGGCGGAGGTGCTTCCATTTTCAAAGATTGACGAGTTGGGGGCTAGAATGTACAAAGGGGAAAAGCAAACCGCGTCTGAAGTGTAGTGGCGACACGCTCGACATTCCAGTCGAGAAAGGGCAGTTCAATCCTGACCCAGACGCTCCAAAATAAATGCCTAAAAATGAATTGTTCTCGGATAAAATGAAAAAGGTTCTCGCTGAAAAGCGGGGAGGGATTCAGAAAGTAAATAGAAAGTTCAAGACAAAAGAAGATTTCAATACAGCGTTGGATAAATTGTGTACGCACCTTTCAAGTGGACTCTCCACTCGGAGTTTCTACGGGGGGGCTACCTTTGAAACAATGCGGAAGTATATTGAAAACTATCCCGAGACTTTCGTCACCACAAAAGGAGATAAAAAAGAACAGAAGCTATTGGAAGAAGAACACATTGTTGTATTAGAGAAACTTGAACAAGCGAATATCGCTTACGAGATGTTTTGGGAGGAGATAGGACAGCGCGGAACGAAGGGTCATTCGGTTGATGTTATTGAAACCGACCCCGAAACAGGAAAGAAAACAATCAAACGACAATCTTTTAATGCGACCGCTTGGATTTTCAACATGAAAAATCGGTTCAACTGGAAAGACAAAACCGAAGTAGAGAATACGGGAGTAGTCAAAGTTGTGAAGATTTCCGTTGAACAAGAAAAAGATGAACAATGATTTAATGTTTTCGTCGAAGTCGAACGAGTGGGCGACCCCGCAAGATTTTTTTGATAAAGTAAACGATGAATTTGATTTTTATACAGACACAGCTTGCACGAAAGAGAATGCAAAATGTTCGAGTTTTATCACTGAAGATATGGACGGACTGAAATCAAAATGGTTGGGAAGATGTTGGTGCAATCCTCCGTATGGGAGGGGGCTTCGGAATTGGGTTGAAAAGGCGCACAATGAAATACAGGAAAGTCATTGTGAATTGATTGTAATGCTTATTCCCGCTCGTACAGACACGAGTTATTTTCACGATTTTATTTACAAGAAGCAGGAAATCCGATTTATTCGTGGAAGATTGAAATTCGGCGACGCGAAGAATTGCGCACCTTTTCCTTCTATGCTCGTAATTTTCAGAAAAGATGAAACTAATTCTGAATAAAAAACAGTTCAAAGCGTGGCAGTATTTGAACGACGATAAAACGACGGAGATTCTTTTCGGCGGCGGAGCAAGGGGAGGGAAAACTTGGCTCGGGTGCTGTTGGCTTTTATTATCCGCGACTTCTATGCCCGAAAGTTCTTGGGCTATGTGTCGGCGGGAACTGAAACGATTGAAGTCAACGACCTTCAGAACATTTTTGAAAGCGTGCAAGCAGTACGGGTTTGAAATAGATATTGATTTCAAAGTGAACTGGCAAGACTCGACGATAAACTTCTCCAACGGCTCGGTCATATTTTTGATTGATATGGATTACAAACCAAGCGACCCCGAGTTCGATCGACTGGGGTCATACGATTTGACGGGCGCTTTTATGGACGAAGCGCAGGAGATCAGGGAACGGGCGACTTCTATTCTGAAAGGAAGATTCTCGGAACTGAAAAAAGAAGGAGTCTTTGACGGGCAACCTTTCTCTTGGCATACTTCCCCGAAATGTTTGATGACCTGTAATCCAAAAAAGAACTGGATCTATAAACTGTTCTACCGCCCGAACAAAGAGGGGACAATCGAGCCGTGGCGGGTTTTCATTCCTTCCCTTGTAACGGATAACAAAAGATATGTGGAGCAATCCTACATTGATAATCTGAAACACGCGGACAAAGTAACTCGGGAGCGTTTGCTTTACGGGAACTTTGAGTACGACGACGACCCGTCAAAACTTTTTGAACTTGATGTCATTACAGACCTGTTCACAAACAAAGCGGAGAAGTCCGACGAGAAATATCTTTCGGTCGATGTGGCTCGGTTCGGGGAAGATAAAACAGTTGTAACTTTTTGGAAAGGGTATCGGGGGCGG
>Ga0233437_1005113_pt1 | contig 14633 bp, 10 predicted proteins | sample SI_122_August201_FD_182714 | JGI IMG/M metagenome (GOLD analysis project Ga0233437, IMG submission 182714) | Seawater microbial communities from Saanich Inlet, British Columbia, Canada - SI_122_August2016_200_MG | ecosystem: Environmental > Aquatic > Marine > Inlet | place: Canada: British... | reverse complement strand
AATAGATCCGCTTGTTGTTGATGATGCGGATATGCAACATGAATTATGTGCAGCGTATAAGGGCGGGCGAGAACAACTAACCGAAGACGAATGTCAAGCCGTAGCTTTGGCCACTGACATTACAACACAAGACGCTGACGACATCAAAGCAAAACTCAGACGCGTCGATGCTGAAATATCACCAGAAGAATCCTGTGAACTTAAAAAGTTCTATTTGCGCGAAACGTACAATTGGCACGATAGATTAATTTCGCCTGCGTGGGTCATGCAGTATCAAAAAGGTGCAACGAGAAATATTTACAAAAATTTGTCAATAATACTCGCACATAACGATGTTGGTGAAGCATTGGGAGAAGTTCAGCGAATGGAACGAAATCATTACACGTACATTACCGAAGCTGGTGATGCAGAATTAGAACAACACGATTTTCAACATAGATATTCATTTCAGAAACATTATCTCGCATTAGAACTGCTTAGATTATGCGGCTTTCAATCAATTCGTGACTCTCGTGAATTGTCATCTGTATTAGTTGAAGCCAATATTGATAAATGCAAGCACCGGATATGTTACGCCATAGTTAATATTGCAGAGGAATTTAGAATTACAATTCCCGCGAAATTACAAAACGCAGTTTCAATTATCTCTGTTATCAGCAAAGTTCTGAAAGTCACGTACGGAATAACTCTAGATAAATCTAAAACAAATGTGCTCATATCCGATAGATGTACATACTCACTCAACATGAAAAATATTAACACATGGTTTAGATTTGTCAGACCCAGCGAGCTCGGGATATTGCGCCCCAGCGATGATCGCCCGACAATTATTGATAGCACCAATTTGGCACAAAATATTGAAATAAGTCACGAAGATATGGATATGTTCCTTGACTTCGTATCTGAGTTCGAAACCACCGGGATATCTGATGATGCAATTGACACTGAATAAACAGCACACAGTTATTTTTTTCGAGATGCTCACATATATCACACGAGAATCTAAAAATATTCGCGTCCAAATTTGAATTATACAAAAGCGTATGTTATACATTACCAATCATGGAAATTACTGACGACACAAAGTCTCACAGCGAAGTAAGCGAGTCGGCCGATAAACGCGCCGATAATATTCAATCCGGAGATGTTGATATTGATCAACTTATGAGCAACGTCTTGGATGCACCGCCTACACCATGCGTTCCACAATATCAAGGTTTCATTCCGAGAGGATGTTCACAAATGTACAGCGCGAGCATGCCGTGCACAATCACATCTTGCCCGCAAGTTTATCTATTGATGGATGAAAATGGACTTATTGGTGTATTTAACGACAAACAAGAGGTCCACGAAATTTGTAATTCATACACCAAGACGAACATACTGATATTTAAATATTCACTCAATCCGGCACTTCCCAGTGACATTGTATACGCGCTGCCATACGTGGGCACAAATATGATTGCGCTTGTTTCGAATGACAAACAAGCCGTATACGATCTCCAGCAATATTTACTCAAAATCAATTTGGTTGATCCCGACAGTGTCGATCGTTTTACGTTACACGTCGGTGAAATTCATCAAGAAGCCGCCGAGAGATTGACGTTTTGGCAAAAATATCGAGGAGAAGAAATTTCTGACGACGATCGAGCAGTCATTCAAATGAAACTAAATATGATCGAAGAAGAAGGCAGAGAATTAATTGAAGAGAGTGAAAAAATTAGTGTGGCTAAGTTTATTCATGTTGCGGGAGAAACACTTGATAGTGTTGACCAATTACAAATAGCGAAGGAATTAGAGAGCGTAACAGATGCTCAAATTACACAAGCACTTCAATCAATGATGAGTTGCACCGCAGACACATATTACGAAAGCGGAGGTGATGCAGACGATGATTTACTTCTTGATATGCATTCTGATCCCGACATACATTCCGACCCCGACGCGTCGTATGATCATATGTTGGATGGTTACAGTGAGTCGCAAGATTTAACCTTTGTCGACGATCAATCTCTTCAACCACTAAATGATGATTTATTCCAAACGCAACTTGCGGAAGCAATAGCAATTTCAGAATCATACAGCAGTTCTAAATAAAAAAATATTAGGATCAGTCATTTTTTTTTGCGAAGCATATATATGGATTCACTCATTCGCCAAATACTATTGACAGTACTTGCGCTCGTAATTGTTGCGATATTAATAATATTTCTCCCCCGCAGAGGACGTGAAAAAATCACAGGAGTTAATGATCCGACTATTAAACGATGCTCTAATTAATCAATGCAATCGAGATCATACAACAGTTGAACCGGACTCGCATATTTATATCCGTCCGGTAAATCATATTGATCTAAGTTACATATGAGTTTTGAACATGTGAGAAATCCCTTTGGATGTTCACACTCTGGCAATAAATTAATGGCGCGAAGCAATTTGTATTGAAGACCAAAACAATGAAGAGCATTCGTTCTGAATCCGAGTATGTTAATTATTGATTCTGAAAAATATGGATATCGAATTGGGTTTTGTTCTAATCCCATTATCACATCATCAAGACGTGCCCTTCTGCGCGGATCAAGATCGCGATTTAATTTTAAGTGATATATATATCCTGCGTAATATTTGAGTCGAGTGTACAGTGGAAATAATTGAGTTTGATCCATTGTTCTCGTCATTTTTCCATTTTTGTCCGGAAAATATGTTTGACGTGTCGATTCCGATATGTACAATTTTCCTTCGTACATTACCGCCATACCTACGTGAGAGAAAAAGCTGCACGTTAACATACTGTTGACATAATTATGCACAGATGCAACAAATAAAATAAGATCGCCCGGGCGAATTATAGCTTTGGATACTAATTGCCGCGGATATGAATTCTTATAAAAGGGCACGTAATATAAATAATATGCTCGATAACATAATGTAGACGCGAGGATGCAAATGATGAGAAGAATCACAATCGCTATTATGTATCCCAACATTTCTATATTGTTCGCTTTTTGATGTGCAACATAAAAAAAATATTATCTGTTGCTTACATTAATAGACAATTGCCTCGGGGCACTTCACCACGAATATGACGCACAAAATCTATTAATTCATTCTTCCACGGTATACTATCAATATCAGCATCAAATGATTCATTATTGTTTAATTCAATTACATTCTGTTCCTGAGCCATCCATTCATCATGTTTAGTTTCAAGATCCATGAGATAATCGCATGATGTCAACGATTTTTCTTCCAAACGATCTCTCAGCTCGATACGTTCCATACATACATTCGGCGATGTGTGTAAATAAATGAAACCATCCATTGCAACCTCACTACTGAACATGTCGAACCATTGCGTATAAATTTTCCATTCCAAATCATTCATATATCCATTATCATGCAACACTTCGGCAAACACATTTCTGCTCGAAAAGATGCTCCGTTCGAAAATAACAATTTTGTCGTCATGGCTCTGTGCGGATCGATATTGTTCCAACATCGTTGCAAATGCATAATGTTGAAATGTCATCGCCCACCGATTTGGATCTGTGTTCAAACTTTCGAGTATCGAAGGATGCGATCCGTGCATTTCTGTCCACAGGTTGACGGGTTCTTGTAAGATTACAAGTCCCAAGCCATCAATGGCTTGAATTCCATTCTTCCACAACTGTATAATTGTAGACTTGCCAGAACCAATATTGCCTTCGATTGAAATAAACATGATGAATGACTATATTGATAAACTTGTATGTATTCAAATTCCAATCACAATAAGAAATCTCTCGCGCGATGCAGCCATTGGCCATATTCATCATTTTTTGCGTCAATTTCGCCGTTAATTACTAAAACTGGAACAGTCTGTGCAGCAATCCAGCGTCGATATGATGCATCTAATTTTGCCAAGTAATCGATCGATATTTTATTTTCAGACTCGCGTCCCCGCAATTTCAATCTGTCCATGCATGTGGTTGGTTGAGTTTCTATGTATATAATTCGATCAACTTTAGGCGTTCCATCCTTTGCTATCTCGAAAATAGCATCGAATGATTGTTGCTCAAGAGGTTGAAGATAATGAGATTCGACTGCGACCGGCACAAACACTTCAGCACCCGTGTACATTGAGCGCTCGGTAATGTGTATGATGTTCGGCCTCAATTTGCGAAATACATGATTCCAATGTTTCAGAACCTCAATTTGTAACAGGTATGACCACTGCACGGGATTTGTGTCGAATAATTCGAGCAGAGATTTTCCTCCCACAAATTCATCGTTGACCCATTGAGTGGGTTCTAAATGAAATTCGACGGGGATTTCAAAATCCAGTTTCCGCAAATTATTAATGACCGTGGTCTTACCCGCAGCAATATTTCCCTCGAGAGAAACAACAATCCCATTCATATTTTTATAATATACATTTACAGTGTCGACATATTCAATTGTCAATCGCACTTGACATTTGCGGATAATTAATCTGATCCATCGGTAATGCGATTGACGATTGTTTTCTCCCATTTGTTCATTTTATATGGAACGGGTTTAAATGTCCTGTTGTAGTACCGATTCATAAATTTGTAATTCATTGGGAGAGTCATAAATTTCAATCCCGCATGGATGAGTAATTGTTCAAGGCCGGAAATTGTCCACTTAGCCTGTCCCGTATACGCGCGCATGACGTTCGAAATGTAAAACGCATGACACATTGCAGCACGATCCGGATCACTAGATGCAGCAATATTCGCTTTAATTTCATCGGTCGACGAAATTAAAAACATTGCGCAATTATGAATATAGATCAACACCCCGCCACATGTTCGAGTATCAGTCTCGTATACTGCGGTGTACAGTTCTTGGGCAGTGAAAATATTTGGGTTGTCTGTGTTACTTAATGCTGGCATACTTACCATATGCAACAGTGCGGGTTTCGCATGAATAGTAACGGGATATGGTTTATTCTTAAACTCCCCATCGGTGTCAACCCGCGCAATTTCTGTTTTTTCGGTTATTATCAAATCCATCGAATATTTGTCCGTGCTGGGGAGCTCGTTCACCAAACATCGTACCATTGTATTCGGCTTCGTTTCCATAATTTCATCAATTTCTGTTTTGATGCGTGATATTTTTAACGCGCACGACAATGACTTTTCTTGCATGTAAATAAAACGCACATAAAGTTCCGGATTATCGCTGCGTAATTGTTGGACCGTTGTATATTTTTTCCACGGATTAATTTCTTTTTCTGCACCTCCCGTGTAATATGCTGGATAGGATACGTTGGACAGTCTAAAAATTGCGATCATTAAATAAATGAACACAATAATTGTAACGAATACCAGAATCTTAAATAGTGCACACATTGTACTATATACAGACGACAGATTATTTTTAACGGCTGGCATATTTATATTTCACTTTGTAACCCATTGGCGACACAATTTTTTGATATGAGTCTTTTCTCCGATCTGTTTCTTTTTTGTCGATCATATTTATGTCGCACAAATGTGAGTACAAAACAAATTCTGTCAAATATTGCTTAGACACCGCATACCACACGATTTTTTTTATTTTGGGAAGCACAAATTTGTTGTCCAAACTTTTTTTCATTCGGTTGATGATGTGATCCTCAGTGGTTAATAGTCCGTGATATCCCAAATAATTATACGTTGCACTCGGACTATGAAATAATTGCTTTATTGATCCATCATTGAGTAATGTTTTGTTGTATAAAATAAATCGGACGTCGCACAAATCGTAATTTTCAAACGCATAATCTTTCCCATGGATTGATAATGTGCGACACGTTGGTTTATTATACGATCGATTCGATTTGCATCCGAATTTTTTGGAAAGCGAAGCCAAGCGGGTCGGTATATCTGACGGAATTAGAATATTGTGAGGATAATGGCTCGGAATTGTAATTGCCGAACGCATGTCGGCAAATAATAATACCATATTCAACGCAATTGATTCGGTCTGTTCCGCGTCAAAATATTCGCCTGATATGGAATATGCGCGCTGGAATATATATTTAATATTTTCATTTTGTGATTCCGTTTTTCGCCCGGCGGGATATTTTTCTTTTTTGAAAATGGGTTTTGTCTTATTGGATGACTGTGTAGTTTTCACTAATTGAACAACCGATGAGCGCTTAGGCTTGTTCATTATATTTGTTTTATATTATCGACCCAATGTTATATATAATTGATGTCGAAGGGAATAATTTGTGTCGTCGTACTTATACTCCTGATTTGTTTGGCATTCCTGATCAGCTCGTATTATGGATATGGATTGTCTTTGTTTTCGCGGGGAGGTACCGAGCTAACTGACGTACCGGATCACGATGTTTTAGATCAAAAAAGACGCGACGCATTTGTCCTGTGTCGTCACAAAAACGCCCAAACCCACGAATTGATCGAGAAGATTGCGAAGGATAGAAACTTTTTACAAAAAGCGGATCAAATTGTCCCGCAGAGCACGCGCGCCAGTTTTCATGAATTTTACCACAATGTCTGTACGCTCGAGGCCGAAACTAAACAGTTAAATAAAGCAGCTGCCGATTATAGTGCTGGGCGCGAATTGGCCCAGAATCTACAAGAAGCATTATATCGATATATTATCGCATTCAATAAAGTTTCGACATTTTTAACGCCAAGCGCGTGCGATCACATTAACGCCATAATTGGCGGCGCGAATAATTTTAGCAAGCTGCAAGAACCCTTCGATAACTCTGTCATTGATTCTCTTGAGGCAGCATTCATAGATTCTAGCATATTCAAACCCGCGTTTGATTCCAGCGATGCTCACATTACCGGAAAGGATTTAACTATGTCAATGGCCCAAGAAATTTACAGACAAAAAGCACAAGCCGCAACTTCGAACTATGTGTTTCAGAAAAACAAAATGGATTCAATGGTATACTATTACATCAAACGTATGAAAGAATCATTCATTGATTATGTAGATCGACCAGTCGGCCCAACAAGTGATCTTAGTCAATTTGCTGCGATATCTGCACTCAACAATGCATTCGAGTACATCAATAGCGTTGCTAGTTCATGTAACAAAAAATTATCAGGAGCGCAGTCGGTCCTCCATCATGATCGAAATGTACTCAGAGTAAAGGCTCGAGAGCTTGTCCAAGATAGCCATGCAATTAATGTATTAGATGATTTCGAGGTAAAAAGTGAAGGACGCGCGCAGAAAATTTCGTCTCACCTAGATAAAATTAACACAGTTCTCAGCGGCATACAAACAACCTCGACTGACTGGCCAACCCAACTTGTCGCCATCGAATCTCTTGGAACTGCGTTACATGATTTCGCAGCCCTGAATGTGCCAACATGGTCGGAATCAGCGGCCACGCCTCTAGCCGAGTTGAAGGATGCTGCTAACAAATACATTGCGCCAGTTGAATTAATGTTAAATGAAGTAAGGGCCCAAATCGATCCCGCTAAATTCAATGAGGCTATCGACTCATTGCGCGAGATTAGCACGCTTTCATCTGGCGAGGATAATAAAGCGCGTCAAATTGCAATTGCTGAATATTGGGGCAATATTTCGATGAAACGCATTCTGAAGAAAATATTAAAGTATCAGGTTGATTTATTTAATCAAACTGTGTATCTTGTCAATATGATGGGGCAGTCGTATGCCAAAACTATTTATTCGCTCACGCGGAGGTTGCCCAAAATTAATTTCGGTCAACCCCTCTCCGAATTGGCTCATTTATATGTCCCAATAACAGACAAACATATACACACTCGAATTCTCGATGTAGTTGTGAAAGATATTTTTCCTGACCCATTCGCGATAGTAGAACCTGTATTTAAGACACATACACACATTCCGTTCCTCGATCCGGTTGATTCAGGACTCATAACTGACGCGCATATTTCTGAGTATGAGGAGCTGCCACTCGCCTTCACAATTAACGATCCGAATGATTTTACGAATCATTATCCTTCAGAAGAGGCCGTTACTGCAGTTACGACTGGCAACATTGCTTCCGACTATGAACAATTAGAGACCAATTTGAAGAATTTTGTCGGCGAGATACGCAGTCACATCGATATATTCACGCATGACCCCGCCAATCACGACGATTCAAATCTCGCCAATCCTTTAAGTAGTCCTGCGCCTGTCTATTTACTCGCCATCACTCGCGCAATCGATCGAGCACAATTCGATAAACCACCATTTGCCGATGTAGATGCATTCAGAACAGCAATGGCATTAAACTTCAATGTTTACAAGAATTTAATCAACGGAGTCTGTTCGGCAATGCATAATTTTGAAACATTTGTGCGCAAAGTTGCAAAATTAAAAAACGATGGCAAGTTCTCGGGCGTAGACATTGGATCCGATGATTTAGAAAAAGTTTCGGTAGCGCTTCCAATCTCCGATCCTGAATTTATTGCTAATCTAACCTGGGACGCTCTCAGAACTCAGATCGTCGATTTTATTTCACTCATAGGGACGTGGATACAGGCTGTTAAAATAATACCCATGCCGTTTTCGAATTCTCGTTCAGAACTTGGAATTATTGGTCGTCTGTTATCTGTTGATGAAATCGACGCGAATGACAAAGAACATTGCGCATTTCTATTTGAGACCATACTCAAGCAATTTTCCGAACTATTTGAGGACATTCAGGAACAAGTAAACGTTACTTGGCCCGACCCAGGTATACTAAATACAGTTAAAACCAAAATCAATGATGCGATCGACGAAGCAAATGACCCTGATCTATTAAAATGGGATGACAATGTTGACGGGCACGCGCAATTGAAAACCAAAATGAATGCAATGGCAACAGCCATTGACCACGTACAAATTATATGGCCCCCCGCTGTGAACCGCAATTTGTCCAAATACTTAAGCGCGGTTGAAGCTAATCTAACGAGTTACTATACAACAGACGGAATTAAACCTGAATATCTCACCGACGCCGTGTTACCGATTGTACAGCGGATTATAGCACAATTAAATGCCCTCGAGAATTCCAACCCTGAGCTTCAGTCGAAACCATTCCAGTTTATTGCACAATACATTCGCGCATATGGAGCCATATTTAAAGAATGGGCCGAATATAATAAAGTCGAAACTCATGCACCGGAGGCCGCGGGTATCGGGGCGGAAGTCAGCATTAGTGCAGAAGATTTAACCCTCCTTAGGTGCCCGAACTGGAGGAAGTGGATCCCAACAGTTGCGCAAACTATGTATGATACATACGAAAGTGATGTCAAAAACTCACTTAAATTGATTGTTGACTTGTGTGTTTTTGATCATGAGCCGTGCCGCGCAATTTTCGAGAATGTAATTGAATCTGCCAGCCGAGACTCTGCTCAGATTAAAGATGTTAAGCTGGAAATCGCCCTCGATCCATACGAAATTTTCGAAACTAGTCATCTCGGACGTGAAGATATTATGCTTCGAACTGCCGAACTATTGCAGCAAGCGTTTCTGCATTTTACAAAATTTATTGACGATGTAGGTCAACAAGCAATTGCGATTGGTTCTGGGTGGGAAAATGATACGGTTAAATCATCTGTAAACATTCAAACTTTTACAATATCTTCGGATTATACATCTATCCAGATTCCTTCAGATGCTGGAACATTCGCTCAACTTAACAAGACTATCGAGACATTAGTTAATGCAGTGTCCGATTGGGATGAAAACTACGCTAATCCGTTGACGCCAAAACCACTTGATCTCGACGCGATAATCATAACTACGCAACCTGCATCGGCGACTGGCCCGCCTGCGGTGCCGACTGGCTCACCCGAAGCAGCGTTCGCCGTATAAGTAATGTCACAATTTGCTCGTCCAGGCTTCGACACATGTCCGACTAATTATTTGGCAAAAAAACAATGCGATCGCTTATTTTTTCGTCATGTCAATCAATGGGTAATCTTCACGCAAGCACGCGAACTGTTTCATACCTTCGCGCTTGATTAATATGAGTTTTTCGGTCGCGCGTGTTAATGCGACGTACACGGGATTGGGGCATACATCGGACTTAAATGTTTTTTCAAAATATTTGAAATACATTTCGTCGAAATATAAAACAATGACGCATTTGCGCTCTGTCCCTTTGGCGTCATAAAATGTCCCGAACATAATATTGTCCGCAATTTTTTTGTATTCCGCAGCATTCGTAACTTCTTTAAATTTCATAACTTCGACATTTAAACCACTCACGATTTCTGTGATCGATGGACTTGTTACCGATGGAGCGAGCAAACATATTTCGTTCTTGTCAAATTTCGAGATACAGTCTGCTAAAATTTCATTCAAGTCATCGATAAAATCTTTTGTTTGTAAATGACATTGTATATATTCAACAATTCCATCCGATGATGTTGGTGATATTTTACATTCCGGTCGCATTCCGTTGCATAATTCAGCCGCAGCTTTCGGTATTCTAAGAGATGCGCTTTCGAACGCGCACTGATATTTTCGCGTGGTGATAAAATGAGAATCGCACGATTTTAGTATGTCGCTGTCTGCATGAATGAAATGATATATTGTTTGCGCGGGATCGCCGACAAAAATTAATTGTAGCGCTTTATTTGTATTTTCAGTAATGAGTGCTTGTATTGTCTCTTTGAAGATATTACTAATCTCTTGGGCTTCATCGAACAATATTAAATCATACGATGGAGTCTCTTTCGCCACCAATTTCTCAATATTTCCGTAAGTGTCGTGTGTTGTGTAAAAATATTTATTGGCCAAAGATTGATAAGAAAATACGTCAACCGATATGTGCAAAGATTTGATTTTTAATATTGATTCTATTTTCTGATACTTACCGTAAGTGACATATGCGATTTTTTTACCCATGCGCGCATAGTGAGTCGCCATGTGATATAACAATGTTGTCTTGCCCGATCCGGCAGACGCAATATATTTTACGTTCATTCCTTTATCTAAGGCAGAGAAAACTTCATTTTGCTGTTCAGTCATATTTGGTAAATTGTATACTATATTTGTTTGAAATACTCCGAGACGTGCATTAATAGAAGTGTTTATAATGTTACGCTTTAATAGTTCGAAAAAGCACAATGCGAGAATACGAACGTCATCCTCAGCTCGATGGATCTGAGTGACATCTTTAGCGAACAAGTATTTGTACAATTCTTCAAGTTTGGGAAATTTATACCCACCAGTTGCGCCTCTGATTTTGCAGAGAGATATCGAGGATTTCATTGTGCATATTTGTTTTTTTGCTCCAAGTGAAGTGCAATCGATTCCGTTACGAGAACACTCAGTTTTAATGATGGGCAAATCAAATGAAATATTGTGCGCGGATAAAATTTGACATTTATCCGCTGCGGTAATGAATGCAATCAGTGCGCTTTTAATTTCTATTCCCTCACTTTCTGCTTGTTGGGTACTAATTCCGTGCACATTTTCTGCGTCTTTGGGGATCGTAAATTTTCCATCCGGCTTCACAATAAATGTTATTTTCGTGTCTAAATTTTGTCGCTCGTCATATATTGCCCACGACAATTCGACAATGTTCGGATAATCGGCATCGAGATGATTTTCGCCACGTCCGCGCTTTTTGATCAGGCCATTGGTCTCAATATCGAAGAATATAATATTCGACATACTTATGCTATAATTGCAATTATAGTCTAATTAGTTAGAAAGACTACGTGTTATATAGTGCAACAATAAATGCCATCTCGGAAGAGGACCAAAAATATTCAAATCGATGAAGATGATGCAACCATTGCCAAACGCACGCGCTATAGTTTGAGCAAATCAAAACCTCAACTTCCGAAGCCCCACATCGATGATGATACGTGTAGTGATAGTGACGACAGCGACGACAGTGATGGCAGTAACGATAGTGATGATACATACGACAGCGATTTTGTTGTGTCTGATGATTCCGAGAGCAAAGAAATTCTGCGCAAAATTTTTAAGAAAAAGAAAGGCGAAGATGTTGACGAAAATGCTGCACAAATAAAGAAACAATTGACAACACTTGGAGGCATTGAGCTCAATAAAATCGATCCAATCATCAATGAAATTGAAAGCGGACATGTCTCATACTCAGATATACTCCGATCCGAACTAAATTTATTTGATAAGGCACGACTTGCTGAATTGAAAAATGCGCTCGAACAAATCGATGTCGGTACAATCGAATATGTCGAACTGAAAAAAACAATACATGACGACTTTGCTCGTCTCAATATGTTGGGCGCTCACGAACATAAATTTTTGGCAGATTGTAAATCTGGAGACGCGATGCAAGATAATAAAATCATCAAATCAATAATCGACTCGAAGCTAGAACGTGACACGAAACAGTTGCTGATTGCCAAATATAACGCGACACTAACTAGCGATGCTGAAGAGCGGACAAAAAATATGTTATGGATTCAAGCTGTACTTAAAATACCATTTGCGACGCAAGATTTTTGGATGACTCATGGCGATTATTCGGCAAATATTATTTCCGCCAAATGCCAACTCGATCAGCAAATTTATGGAATGGAGAAGGCGAAAATTCGAGTGTTAGAATTATTTACATCAATGATCACAAATCCAACATATTCAAGAAAATGCATTGCACTCGTCGGAAGTCCGGGAATTGGTAAATCTCTGTTTAGTCAAACAGTTGCGAAAGTCATGAAATTTCCATGTGAGCAGATTTCGCTCGGAGGAATGAATGATTCTGCGTGTCTTTTGGGACATCATGCGACATATGTTTCTGCCAAATCCGGAGCCGTCGTCAATGCCGTGACAAAAATGGGTTGCACGAATGGTGTAATAATATTTGATGAATTTGACAAATTACAGAGTGAGGGTCGTGGTTATGAGGTGATTGCGAGTCTGTTGCATGTTCTTGATTACACACAAAATTCCAATTTCAGAGACAATTACATCCACGAAGTCCCGATCGATTTGTCTAATATTATGTTTGTTCTCACTCTCAATGATATTGCGTGCGTTGACAAAATTCTGCTCGATCGTATTCATGTAATTCGAATGGAAGATTACACAATGTCTGATAAAATTGACATCGGAATCAAATATATTTTTCCGAGACTTATTCAACGCATTGGAATAGCCGAAGATTCAATAATTTGTCCCCCACATTGTATGACACAAATTATTGCAAAAACGAGCGACGAAAAAGGTGTGAGAAATCTCGAGCGGAACATACAAATAATAATTGAACGCCTCAATGTCATTGATACAATCAATCGCAGCACACACAATGTCAGTCACACAATAAAAAACATATATAAATATTACATTCCCGCAATTACATTTCCTGTCGTGTTGACCGATAATATTATTGACGTGCTAATTTTCGAGCACACTCCGCGCGAAGCATATCAATCAATGTACGTGTGATTCTCGGATATATGTTTTGGAATAATAATATTACGACTACTATATTGTCGATCGATGACGACTGCATTTCTTTCTCGAAAAACTCACGACGAGATAACCGTCGGTATTAAAACAGCCAATAAAGAAGATCAAATACGTAGTTGGATTTTCCTCGAGCAAATTCGAGACGTTGGACTACCGACGGATCAAATCGTCGAAGAGATTATGCTTTTCATAAAAATGAATATCGTTAGACATGTATGCTTCCTCGATTTTGAATCCAGTGAATTTGTAAAATCAAACCTGTTACTCACGCAATCTACCAGCAAATTAAAACATTACGAATTATTATTGCTCGTGCCTGGCGAGTTCGCCGGTGGAATGTATTCATTAAAAGCATCTTGCTCCAATTTTGATATTCATCGTTTGGCGTCGCTGGGTGGTTTCGAATATTGCTCACGTGTGCACGTTGAACGTGCACTCGCACATTACGGTGCGAACTGGGCCGAATTCACACGTCGTTTAGAAATACCATTTACCGAACCACAAGCTGCACCAAAAGTCGAACCAAAAGTCGAGCCAAAAGCTGCGCCAAAAGTCGAACCAAAAACCGCACCAAAAGTCGAACCGAAAGCCGCGCCAAAAGCCGAACCAAAAGTCGAACCAAAAGTCGAACCAAAAGCTGCGCCAAAAGTTGACTCAATCAAACCTCCCGCAAAAAACGAAGTGGTTAAAGTCAACATATTGGAACGAGAAAATAATCTTTCTCAGCGCAATGTAGATGTCGATAAAATATTAGAAGGCCTACTTGAGCCCGAATAATTACAGCAAAAAAATATTCCAATCAGTGCATCTGATACTTTAAAAATAAAACTCAACTCCGGCAAAAATTAGTCACTGAGCGAACTGCGTACTTTGTATCAGATTATTTATGTTTTAATACTGCGCGTATTCCTAATGCAGCAAATAATGCAGCAACTAACCCAATTATCGAACTTATATACCATTCAGAAATATAAGCCCAAGCAAGTGCTGTGACCAATATATCTATGATGATAATGATGATGATCAATGCGATTTGATGATTTTGTGTCATTGTTATATATGGAGCGAAAAATATTTCTCGGAACCAGAAACAATTAAGCTCTGACTAATGATCTCAACTTCAAAGCTTACGGGTGTCTTATCTTGTATCCCATCGATAATGGTCTCGAAATAAAATGGGCTGAGTGCGTGAAAACTGCGCCGTCGACTGTTCTGACTACGGAGACGAATAT
>Ga0233437_1005109_pt1 | contig 14636 bp, 16 predicted proteins | sample SI_122_August201_FD_182714 | JGI IMG/M metagenome (GOLD analysis project Ga0233437, IMG submission 182714) | Seawater microbial communities from Saanich Inlet, British Columbia, Canada - SI_122_August2016_200_MG | ecosystem: Environmental > Aquatic > Marine > Inlet | place: Canada: British... | reverse complement strand
GTAGCGTAAAAACTGCCGGGGCCTACCTCTACCATAGACTGGTAAAACATCATGACATCTTCTTGGGATCAGATCGCGACAATCTACATGTAAGCCCTGCGTATATCTTTATGAATATTTTTAAGTTCAATAAACAGGAGGGGTATCCCATTTACAAATCCAACGATATCCGGACGCCGCCTGTATGGCGCTCGCTTGATCCACATTTCCCGGGCCACGAGGAAATGATTCTCTTTTGGATTCTTAAAATCAAATATTTTAAGTCGGCGTTTCTCAATAGCACCTTGATTGTTCTTGAACTTGACCTTCACGCCATCTTTAAACAGTTTGTATTTTTCTCGGTTGATCTGGAGAGTAGATTTGCTGACACTGGTTTCGATTATAGTTTTAACCGCTGAATTATATGCTGCATCTGGTAACCCCTGATTGAATTTTTTTAAAGCTTCCTTCAGATGACTGGACAGGATTACTTCATTCTGATTTGATCTGCCAAGAGTTGAATCTTCCCCATAGGTTTCTTCATTATAGGCATAAACGGAATCCCAACCAAGTTCAGTATGGAAATAATCAGCAGTAGTCTTTTGAACTAATCGGTCTTCAGTCATTGTTCCTGTCATACCGGTATATCTCCGTTCATGAGTTTGGGTAACAGAAGGTCACGGGCTGCTTTGAGCTTTTGATTTTGATCAATTAAAACAAGGCGGTTTTCAAAAAGAGGGAAGCAAAATTTTACGTATTCTTTTAGGATATACCTATCGGGTAGCAGCACTTGCAAACCTTCCAATTGTTTCCCACTGATATTAGGCTGTGCTGCACCTCCTGCATAGTTAAGAACTTGCTTTTGAGCTTCTTCGGTTCTAAAAAATGTATATAAAAAAGGGGTACAGTCAACATCATTATTGGGTATGAACTCTCCAACCCGTTGATTCAAATAATGATTTTTCTCTGTCCTTGGCATAATACCAACCTTGCCGACAGTCGCACCAGTCATTGCTATTACTAAGTACCCAGTTTCCAAGAGGTAACTTTTCGCTTTATCACTAATACTATCCGATATACATTGACAGCCATTTAGATCAATCGAACCATTATCAATGTTCTTTATTTTGATGACAGGATTCCCTTGTTCCAACCAATCTTTACTTTTAAATGCATATCCCGATCTGAGCCTTGCGATCTGTCCAATCGTTCCTCTTTTCCACCCCTCAGGTACACCATCAACAATCTTTGTGTCCTCATGTCCAGGAAACCGAAGTTTCACAAACCATTCCCGGTAAAGCAGCCGGGCTGATTCTTCAAGGAGGGCAATTCGGCGTTGATTGTTTTCAATGAGGTCATCATAGGCAGACAGGATAGAGGCTATTTTGTTTTGGGTTTCCAAAGTTGGTACATCGACACGTATTTTTTTTAGATCACTACCTCTGATTCCTTTAACGTTAACTCCAGAGACTATCGCCATAATTTTACTTCGCCCTCTATGAGACGAAAAATAATAAAAGTAAAATTTTGGATTCACCAAACTACTATCAAGACGTACTCTTATGATAGAAGATTCAAACACCAAAGGTTCTTTAAGGTTATCAACAAGAGAACACTTGCCTGCTCCTGATTCCACTAATGACCTTCTTCCAAAAAGCAAATCTCCATCTATTAACTGGAATCTTTTTAATTCATTTTCAGTTAATTCTAATCGCTTCATATCTTGGTTAGAAATGAAATCAAGCCCAAACAGTTCTCCCATGTTGACAATCTTAGTACCTCGTCCATGAAATTCTTTAGTCTTATATAAGCCGTTGCGAGATGGTGATTCATACAAGTTTTCAAATATCATTTCATCCAAGATCATATTTTGAGATCCTCAAAGTTACCCTGTATGATATTTGCCAGTTCAATGGCTTCTTCATTCAAACCTGCAATTTCAACATGAATATCCCGTATAGTCTCCTCAAAGTTGAAATTTTCATCCTCTTCCGGTGGTGCAACGCCAACATACCGTCCAGGAGTGAGACACCATTCATTCTCTTCAATCTCAGTTTGGTCTATTAATTTCACTAAGCCCTCGACATCCACAAGCACTGCATCTGGAAACCTGGATTGTAACCATTCAATTTGTTTTAAATAATATCCAGGCATTTTCAGTTGACCAATGGCATCCTTTCTAAGATTATCCAGCTCTTTTTTGAGAGGATTAATTTTTCGGGTATCCCATTCATCATATGATTTGGAAGCCAGTTCTTTTTCAGCAAAATCAATGCTCCGGATTGTATGCTTGTACAGAAGATCAACTTGCTTGAATAATACCTTTAGTTGATCATTGCTACTCTGAAAAGCAGTTGCTGCTTCATTTTGCATTTCGTTGGTATCAGGAATTTCTGGATATATTTTTTGATACTTATTTATTTCATTGAGAAGTGCTTCTCGGTCAGAATCATATGCCTGATCGGTTTTGGTTACATCAGAGATTGATTGAACAAACTCCTTGACTTTCTCTTTATCAATTTCAGTATTTTTCTTTATGCTTTTCTTGAAATTATTAAGATGAACTAACAGTGAATGAAAGCAATCTTCAAATGCGGTCAAGTGTTCGGGAATAAGTTGGCATTCTTGATTAATGGCATTGTAATAATCTTTGATCAATCCAAGATATCTGTCTGTCTGCCCCCGATATAGCCAGACAATAGCAGTTAAATTCTTCTCCTGTTCAGGTGTGAAGTCATATACCTTGCGTGTGACTTTCCGGTAAATATTTCTTGCATCCAGCATCAAAACTTTGTTTTGCATTGATTCCGGTTTGTTCTTATTGAAGAACCAAAGTTCACAAGGAACCGCACGTGTATAAAAAAAGTTTGACCGGATGGATATCATGACATCTACATGACCAGTCTCAATAAGTTTGCGTCTTACTTCTGCTTCTTTATTACCGGCACTTGATGCCTGGGAACTCATAACAAAGCCTGCTCTGCCAGTTTCATTCAGGTAACTGTAAAAATATGAAATCCAGAGATAATTACCATTGCTGACTTCTTTGCTTTTATTTACTCCGGGCAGGCCAAATGGTAATCGAGGGTCTGTTTTGATTTTTTCAGAATCAACCTTATCAACGTTAAATGGAGGATTGGCCATCACAAAATCAGAATCACCCAGAAGATCATGTTTGTCTTCGTAGAAAGTGTTGCCTTCAAAGATTTTACCTTCAAGCCCGTGTACTGCAAGGTTCATCTTTGCAAGCTTGATAGTTAATGCAGTCTTTTCTTGACCATAGAAAGTAACAGCCTCATGAGGTGATTTTCCAATTCTATCAAGAAAATGAGATGTCTGAACGAACATACCACCAGATCCACAAGCGGGGTCTAATACTGTCCCATGATCCGGTTCAATGACATTTACAATAGTTTGCACCAAAGATATCGGTGTAAAAAACTCTCCTGAATCTTGAGCCCCTGCCATAGCAAACTTCATTAAAAAATACTCATAGATGCGGCCAAACACGTCCCCATTGCCATTCTGCAAAGCTTTATCGTTAAAGATTTTGAGCATGAATCTGAGTAGGTCATTATCGAAAATGTGGTAGTCTTTAGGTAATACACCGGCAAGTCCGGTATAATCCTTTTCGATATTTTCCATGGCTTCAATAATCTTCTGGCCGATGTCTTCACCAGATGGCAATTCAAGCAGATATTTATATTGTGCAGCATCCTGCAAATACATAGCACTTTTTTGGATAAAATCTTCTTTGGTAACTGGGCGAGTTTTACCACCACGGGAAGATAAATCTTTTTTTATCTCTTTTTCAACGAGTAAAAATCGATTGTAAGCATGTCTTAAAAATATCAAACCAAGAATAGGCTGTGAATATTCAGTTGATGTCAGCTTCGAATTTGCCCTCAGTTGATCTGCTGCTGCCCAAAGTCGATTTTCAATTCGTTCGATGTTATCCATAGTGTCCCGTTCAATTAGTATGTTCAATTTTGATGCGTAGTTCAACGTGAAATCAACGTACTTTATCTGTGTTGATAATACAAGCAGATCAATCAACTTAAAAAGAGCAGGCTTCTGGCTATAAAGTCCCCTTTCAGCCAGCGCCAAAAAACTCGCAGACTTTCCCTGTTAATCCTAATTTTTATTCAAAAACAATCAACCACAACATGTGTCTTAATTTTTTTCCCCAAGTGCATTTAGTATGCTTTATTATAGACAGAAACCCACTTAAAAAATAGATTTCGGAAGTCTTTTTACATTATTAATGCGATTAAATTTCATTTTCCGCATAGTAAATATTATCGTAGTACCAACCCACCCCAGCACCCCTCTACCCCCAAAACCTACCATAACCTTTTCTTCCCTGTGAAATTGGCAATGCCGTGATGTATAGGGATGAGTGCTGGCCCTGGTATCAAAATAGCAAATAATAATTGAGTACCAATCCATCCACTTACCCCCTACCATCCTTAAATCTCTATGAATCAGGGCAGTGCTGAAAAGGGCTGTCATGTGGTCAGTACGGGAGTTGATGGCGAAAAGGACACTGTAGGTATTTGAGATGATACTGATGGGGTAGTACTGGGTGAGATGGTACTGGTTTTTATTTATACTATTTTACTATCCTATGGTGAGCACCGGTTTCAGATACCATCATGGTCGGTCTTTATTTGAGCAAGCACCATATATTATTTGGGTCCCTTTTATCTTCCAGTTTCTGAAGGCTGACATCTTGGTCAATTCACAAAAATATCCACCATATTTTGTGAGTGAGGGTAGAACCCCTTATTTGACAGGTGTTTACACATATGTATGTGTTATAGGGGCACCCTTCTATTGACAGCGCTTTCATGCTTTTCAGCATTCAGAACAAAAGTACAGTCCAGCAGAAATCCAACAAAGTTCAATCCATAAAAACAACATCCCCCCCCACTTAACCAAAAGGAGACATCATGAAAAAGAAAAGTATTTTAATCAGCAGGGCCAGTGCTGCAGGCTGGATTCCAGTCAGGGATTACACCAGGGCATTGATTGAAAGCCAGTGTCCATCCTGTAGAAAACAAATGCCAGCATTCCATAGATACAGGCTTGATAAGAGAAGGGTTATAGCCTGTAGCTGTGGTTATAGACGTTGTGTCAATGAAGATGAGTATGAAGCCATCACTTGCCTTTGCTTCACTTGTGGCAAAGAAGGATGTTGTGCCAGTGATCATAGATTCAATGAGATTCTTCCAGCAGGTATGGGTCTGTAAACAGAAAAACAATTTTTAGCACCATTAAGAGGCTGTCTTTTTACCAGGGCAGTCTCTTTTTAATTTTAAGAACCATAAACATAAAAAGGAGATTCTCATGCAACAGTTAAAAGAAACAGCGGTAATGAAACATTTTTCACAGCCCCAGGCAGATTTTTCAAACAATAATAACAATGAGAGGAGAACTATCATGAAAAGAGACATTCTTGAAAGACATTTTGATCCAGAGCAGATTAAACAGCGTGAAGGGCATTTTGGTAAAATGCTGGATTACATTGAGGGACATGCAGTAATTCAGCGCCTTAATGATGCCTTTGAATCCAGCTGGTCTTTTAGTGTCCAGGAACACAACGTTCTTGAAGAGACAGGAGAAATCCTTGTTCTCGGACAACTGAGCGCCGGCAATATTGTAAAAAGCCAGTTCGGGTCCAGCAGGATCACCAGAAACAGTCAGACAAATGAGATGGTGTCTCTGGCAAGTGATTTAAAAGCGGCTGCTACTGACTCGTTGAAAAAGTGTGCAACTCTGCTTGGAGTTGGGCTGCATTTATACAGTGGGAAAAATGGCAATGGAGAGCATCAAAGCAATGTCACCTATGGAGATTTTAGCAACGATAATGCCAATTCTTATTCTAATGGCAATGGCATAAGCAATGGTAATGGGCAGCAGTATCAGAATAATGGAAATGGGAACGGCAGTAATGGCACTGGGAGGCTAAGTGGGAAGCAGTACAAATACATCATGAGCCTCATGAGTAACCAAGGGCGTAATAAATCTGAAATTGATAAGCATTGTGTTGAAGCCTATGGCACGTCAGTTCAGCATTTAAGCAGGGCTGATGCATCCAGTTTAATTAAAAGTATGGTTGCAAATTAGATGCTGTTAAATCTTATCGGGGAAAGTTCATGTTCATGCGGACTTTCCCTATACACAAAATAAAGGAGGCAACATGCCAAAAGATAAATTCAAAGATATACAAAATGACCTGCATATCAGTCATAGCCAGATATTCACTTATCAGAACTGTTCCTTGAAGTACTTTTATCAGTATGTTTCAAAAGAACCAGCAGAATCTATATCCATAAATCTGTTCTTCGGTTCAGCCATACATTCTGCTTTGGAACTGTATTATAAAGCCTGTAAAAATGGCAACACAGAATCATTAAATTCTATGGTGGAGTGCTTTGAAAATAGTTTGATTCTCGACATTGAAAGTGCTGATGTGCCGATTCTGTACAGCAAGGCCATTGCGGATAAAGATGCTGTCATAGAAAAAGGCAAATCCATGTTGGAGGCCTTTTACAGCAGTGTTGATTTAACAGGTTTTGAGGTTGTAGCAGCAGAACTGCCCTTATCTGCAACACTTTACACTGATGAAGGAGAACCTACCGATTTTAAACTTGTTGGAATTATTGACCTGATCCTGCAAAATAAATCAGGAGATTTGCTTGTTGTGGACAATAAGACTGCGGCAAGATCTATGAATCAAAATGCTGCAGATGAAGATACTCAAATGACGTCTTATTCTTATTTGTTGGCGACCAATAAATACATTGCTTCGACTGCTTCAGTTGAATGTCAATTCGATGTGCTTTTGAAAACAAAAGCCCCAAAACTCCAGCAGGTACAGACAATCAGAACAAGAGAAGATAGAAAGAGATTCAGTAAAATTGCAAACATGGTTCTTTCTGGAATAGATGCTCAAATTTTTATGCCAATAAAATCTTGGCTGTGTACAGGTTGTCAATTCTCTGAAACCTGCTCTCAATGGTAGATTGTAATTTTGACAAAATGACACGCAAGTCAGATTGTAATTACAATCTCACATCTATGTTCAGTTGTAATCAGCACTAAAAGCAAGGCAAAATCAGCGAAAATTTAGCGCCTTTTATCGTCATAAAACGCTTGAGGGAATACATCACTTAAAACTTATATACACATCACAAATCAATTATTAACAGCCTTCTCAGAGTATTCTGAAGAAGGTTTTTTTATTTTCAGGAGGTCTTATGGAAAAATATTCAAAGCAGTCAGAAAGAAGTTTTTGGAAAGATTTAAAATCTGGAAGATTCGCATCTATGATCAAGGAATCTTCCAAAGGAAACGCAGTATCAAATGCTCGTGAGGGGTTCAACATTATGAAGCCCTTTTATGCTGGCCAGGATGACATTGAAAAAATGTACTGTATTTTCATGGATGCTAAGAACAAGATTATCAAAATTGAAAAACTATTTTCCGGCACAATCAGTGCTTCAGCAGTTTATCCAAGAGAAATTGTTAAAAAAGTGCTGGAGTTAAAAGCAACTGCAATAATCCTTTCACACAATCATCCTTCAGGGGATATTACTCCATCTTCCAGTGATTTTGCGATTACAGCAAGAATTCAGACGGCGCTTACCAGTATTGATGTCTCACTTCACGATCACCTGATCGTTGGGGAAGATTTTTTTAGTTTTGCAGAACAGGGCTTTTTGGAAAGCACAAAACAAAAATATCAGGAGTTTATCTCCGCCAGCACCAAAGCAAATTAAAAATCAGTTCAATAAGAAGCATTAGAAGCCTTTTGGAGTTGTTCCAAAGGGTTTTTTAGTTTTGAAACAGCAACAAAGGAGAATGAAAAATGACTAATGTTGTAGCGATGGTTAAATCCAGACCACAAAACCATCTTGTAAAAATGGGAATCAAAAGTATTCGTGATTTGCAAATCCACCTGCAGAAAATCTTTGAAGAATCAGAACATCAAAATTCTGTCATTGTAAAATTGTATAAGATGCTTTTCCCAGACTGGGAGAGCATTAAAAGGATTGAGGGCTTTCCTGCCGTTGGAAAATCTTTGGATGAGTATATCTTTAATCTGTTCATAGAATTTGACCAGAAACATCATCCCACAGTTTTCAGCGGAGGAGCATGGATCAATCAGGGCTTCTCTTCAAATGAGAATCTTGAGCCCTGGGAAATTAGTCTTGAAAACTGCAAGGTAATTTATTCATAGCCCGCCAACACAAAACTATAAGCCATCCATAGAGAAGTTCTTTGGGTGGCTTTTTCTATTAAAAGGAGATTTATTATGACACAAACAACAACACTTGAAAATGTTATCACCGAAGTGCATCAGAAATCTATTAACCATTTTGATGAAACCCTGCCATTGCAGGAGATGTCTTTTGACAGTCTGAATCAGATGTGGATATTTGACAAACTGATTGATATCGCTCCAAGCGCCCAACGCCTTTTGTCCAACAGGCTACGGGTACCTTATTCTTATCTTTCTCGATGTCCTAAAGACTTGCAGGCAGAGAATTTGAATTATTGGATAGAGCAGGAAAGTCAGCACAGGGATACTTTTTTCTGCAGGTTCAACGGTGATACGCTTCGTGCTGTATTCACAGAAAGATACAGACCCATGGACAATATGGAAATCCTGTCACAGCTCATTCAGCAAGGATTTGACCCATGTTCAAAGGTTCAGTGTTCCTTTGATGACAACATGTTCCTGCTGAAAATTCCTGAATATGCCAAAACTTTTGGTGTTAATCCCGGGTATGGCAATCTGGATGAAATCGTTCCTGGGATAGCATTTGCAAATTCAGAAGTAGGCCTACTTGCATTCAGTATTGAAGCATTCTTTTACCGCTTGGTCTGCACTAATGGTTTGATTTCAAAAACTGCTTCAACTGTGTCCCGGTTCAAACATATCAGTAACAAGGGTTTGGTAAATTTTTCTGACACGCTAACTTTGGTCATTGATGAATCTATCTTGAATCAGGAGCAATTTATGCTGTCACGGAATTCACTTATTGATGATCCAGTAAGTTCCATTGATAGCTTCAGTAAAAGATTTGGTCTGTCTCAAAAGGAATCTGAAATTGTAAAACTCTCATTTGAGAGAGAACCTGGTAATACTTTATTCCATATCATCAATGCCTTTACCGCCTCTGCAAAGACTGATGGATTGAGTACCGCAGAAGTCTATAAATTTGAAAAGACAGGCGGACAGGTACTTTCATTGGTTAAACCTTAAAGTCAATTATCTGACCTGGTTAATAGATAAGAACAAAATTTGAATATAAAGGAGGCAAACATGATTTTTAGAACGGTTTGTGCCTGGTGTGGTGCTGTTCTTTCTGAAAAGGAATATCCTGACACACCGAACTACCAGGCTTTAGCAATTGACGGAATTATCATCAGCCACGGGATTTGTCCTAAATGCAAGGTGATTGTGGAAACTGAATATAAATTAAACGGAGGAAATAGAAAATGTGGGATTGGATAGATGACTTTAATATCAAAGCCTGGATGATAATTGGGCTAGCCATAGAGGATTTTGCAGAAGATGAGAAACAGCAACAAGAATTTGAGCAAAATATTGATGAAGATGATTATGACATAGATAAAAATGAAGATTATTCCTGAAAAATCGTTTTTATCAGTCCTTTCCTTCCTTTTTTTACCCATTTTCTGCGATTCAATTAACTAACCTCACTATGTGTAAGGGAGAAGATAAAAATCCTCCACAAATGGAACGTACATTTCAAAACATTAATGTAACCATTTCATTAGTAAGAGAGTTTTTATTTATCTCAAAAAAATAACTTAAAAGGAGAAAATTTAATGAACAAGACATTAAGTATTTCAGACACAAGTAAGGTTACAGGTTTCTCTCAGCGACAGTTGAGAAATTATGAAGCCAGGGGTTACATCAACCCCACGCAGAAAATCCGATGCGGTAAAATTCAATATAGAAGGTACTCCCCGGAAAATATTGAAAACATTCAAAGTTTTAAGAGTTATCTGGATCAGGGTTTTACCCTAAAGGCCGCATGCAGATTGACTAAAGAAAATACTGAAAAAGGAGGAGAATAAAATGGATTTTAGAAAAGCGCCGAATAAAAAATGTCCATTCTTCAAAGAAGATTGTTTGCAGAACCAATGCAAATTGTACCATGAAGAATTTGACCGCTGTGAAATCAGTTTAATGACTTTCAACATATATAAATTGATGCAGCAACTTAAGCCCAACCAGAGTTAGAATTAAAAAAACATCCCCCTCCTGTATGTCTTTATCGGATGAACAGGAGGGGGACCAAAATTAAACAAAGGAGGAATTATGATTTATGAACGATACTACTAATATAGAGGTTAAATTAAAGGAAATACCCGAGGAGCTTACCAGATTAAACCAGTGGGTTGCTTGGCGAGAGTTTAAAACAAATAACAAAACAAAAAAGATACCAATCAATCCCAATTCCGGCCAACCCGCAAAGGTTAATGAGCCGAGTACCTGGGGATGCTATGAAGATGCAGTAAAGTGCTGTCAAAATGGAGATTTTAATGGAATTGGTTTTGTTTTTACAAAAACCGATCCATTTGTTGGAATTGACTTAGATGACTGTTTCATCGATGAAACACTTTCTCCAGAAACAGAAGAATTGATAAAGAAGATTGGAAGTTATACTGAAATAAGTCCATCCGGCCAGGGTTTACACACTTTTATTAAAGGGAAACTTCCCGGCGGTGGCATTCGTGAGGGGAAAATGGAAATTTATGATACGGCAAGATTTTTCACTGTGACCGGAGATAAACTTCCTGGAACCCCGAGAGATATTAAAGATGGTGATGAAATAATTGATTCACTGTTAAAACAATATTTTCCCAGAACAAAAAAAATCAATGATGACAGTGCTATTCTTGAAAAAGCATTTAACAGTAAAAATGGTAAAAAATTTAAATCCCTTTGGAAAGGCCATTATCAGGGTTATGGATACTCTTCTCAAAGTGAAGCAGACTTGGCTTTATGCAAACTGCTGGCTTATCATTTTAACAATAATTCTTTGAGCATTGACAGGATGTTTAGGAAATCGGGGCTATTTAGAGAAAAATGGAATAAAGTTCATGCTTCCAGCGGTAAAACCTATGGTGAGATGACAATTGAGAAATCGTTAAATCCGCTCAGTAACAGCCAAACTAAAAAAATCGAAAATAAATTTTTCCATTGCAGTGACCTTGGTAATGCAGAGCGCCTTGCCCATAACTATGGGGACATGCTTGGATATTGTCACATATGGAAAAAATGGCTTATTTGGGATGACACTAAATGGTCTGAGGATGAAACGGGGCAGATTAAACAGATTGCAAAAAAAACCGTTAGAAAAATTTATGATGAGGCCAGACAGTCTGAAGATGATAATAAACGACAAACTATAGGAAGGCATGCCCTTTCCTCTGAATCAAATGGTCGTATCAAAGCTATGGTTTCTCTGGCTCAAAGTGAGCTGCCGGTAAAGTCCGACAATTTTGATCAAAATAAATTCCTATTGAATTGTAAAAATGGAACCCTTGATCTAAAAAATGGAACTTTGTTTCCCCATGAAAAAGATAATTTCATTACCAAAGTTGCACCAGTCAATTATGATAAAACTGCTACTTGTCCTCAATGGGAAAAATTCTTGGCCAGAATCATGGAGAACAATGAGGATTTGATAAAATTCCTTCAACGGGCAGTTGGTTATTCTTTAACAGGGGATGTCGGGGAACAATGTTTGTTTTTTTTCTGGGGTTCAGGTTCCAATGGCAAATCGACCTTTCTCAGAACTATCGGCACACTTATGGGGGATTATTCCCAGCACACCGCAACGGAAACACTTTTAATAAAAAAGAAAGGGGCCATCCCCAATGATATAGCCAGAATGAAGGGTGCGAGATTCGTATCTGCATCCGAATCAGAATCCGAGCATAAACTTGCTGAAAACCTTATTAAACAGATGACCGGTGATGATGTTATCAGTGCCAGGTTTTTGCATCAGGAATGGTTTGAATTTGAACCTGAATATAAAATCTTCTTGGGTACCAACAATAAACCCATCATCAAGGGTAATGATTACGCCATCTGGCGCAGGATTAGACTGGTTCCATTTAACATAGAAATTCCAAAGCAAGAAGAGGATCACAATCTTTTACAGAAATTAAAAAAAGAATTAAGCGGTATTTTAAACTGGGCCATTGAAGGATGTCTGGAATGGCAATTGTCTGGACTGGGTACACCGGCAGAGGTCACTGACGCAACAAATGAATACCGCAAAGAAATGGATCTTCTGATTAATTTTATCAGCGAATGTTGTACTGAAGGGCCAGAACTTAAAGTTACATCCAAAGATCTTTACAGCACTTATGCAAAATGGTGTGAAGATAATGGTGAAATTCAGCTCAAACAGAATTGGTTTGGACGAAAACTTCGGGAAAAAGGTTTTGAATCTAAAACAATTGGTAAAAAAAGAGCACGACATTGGATAGGACTTGAACTTGTAGATCAGGCTTTAATGAGTTAAGAAGCAGTACTGGTGGGGGAGTACATGGATAAGGACTTTTTAGGGTAGAGCACTAGAGCGCTATGAGCACTATATTTCAGGTTTTAGATACATAAGAGATGTTTTGTTAGAAAACCCCCCAACCTGTGTTCATAGTGCTCTACCGCTCACCCCCCTACCATAACTAAAACTGGCAGTGAATGGTGCTATGGGGTTGGTTCTTGGTTAGAATAGTTATAGTATGGTAGTACCTACACATCCAGTACCTTACCAGTATCAACACTCTCCCAGCACCTTACCGGTACCTACACACCCAGTACCACACCACAGTACCCACACCACCAGCACTCCATCCAGCACTTATCCCTTTGCTTCTCTCTTTTCATTAATCAACTTTTATCCAAAAAGGGGTTTCAACGAAGAAACAGTTTTGGAAGGATTTTGTATGAGTTCTGGTGATTGGATGGGTAAATACTACTATCCGGGTAAAAAAAGTGTTTCCTCGATGAAACAGCATTGAACTTTCATTGATGGCTTAACAACAATCCACTCTATCTCCAAATAAGTTGAATAGCGCTACAGGAATTAAATTATACTTATTTTTCACTAAAGTTGATTTTTTGAAATATCTTTACAGGTATAAAAATTGTGGATACTGAATTCTTGAACAAGATTTTTTATTAATCTGGTCGCATATTATTCAAATTTTTCAGTAAAGTTTAATATTAAGTTTTAGGCCCATTAAATGAAATATTTTTATTCACAATCACAAAAATTAAAATATTATGAGTAAGATAAAATAACTAAGGCCCACTTTTAACTGGCGTATTGATAACTATTTTTGAATATCAACCTTCTGCACTAAGTTAAGAATCAAGAGCATTCAAGAAATTAAAAAGCAGAGCTATTTCTGACACTGCTTTTAAACTCAATTTAATAATCTGTTATTGTTTTTTTCTGCTAGCTCCGGTGAGGCCTAAAAGACCTATTACAAAAAGAAGCATCGTTGCTGGTTCGGGTACTGGAGCAGAGGTTTCTTTAACCAGCCATGAACCAACAGCATTATTTGCTTCTGAACTTGATCTTGGGCCCGACCATGTATAAAATACGCCCTCACTGTTGCCGTAGGCCGTTCTCACAAACGCCCAATTAGCAAGTGTGCCTCTGGGATACCACCCGAATGTATTTGCAGTGTTTGTGGCCCCAAAAAAATTTATAAAATTATTCGCAGGAGTCAGATTGTTCGGCGAATAACTGTTATAAGTAGCCGGAGAGAAATTGCTGTAGAGTCCATATATTTCTAACTCGGTAGTGTACCTCCAACCATCAGCAATCCACCCAATATTATTGTTGTTGATATGATAAGTGTTTGAAGCGTTAGATAATATATCATCCATTGAAATACCAGCCGTCAGATTTATATCAAGCCAATCCAACCCTGAATTCGTGTCTGTTTTGAACCAGCCACTATCGATTAAAAGAGCATTCGCATTACCAATACATAAAAAAACTCCAATTAGCGCTAAAAATAGAGTCCGTTTCAATGAGACCTCCTTAATTTGTGATTTTAAATAAATTTTATTAGCTTTATGTTTTCATTTTTTAAATCATATAAAAACAAAAAGCCAAGCTATCTTATTGCAACCCAGCTATCACTTTGACCAGTGGCTTTCCATCCCAGCCTCACAACAGTTTAGTTTTTCCCTTAAAGACTGTACAGATTATGCAATAATTGTACCAGGCAAAAATAGACCAAGATGCCTTTAAAATCGATATATAGAAGTTTTTACCTATGAAAAATATGTTATAAATTGAGTAAAAAAAGCAATAGATAGAGAAGTTTTTTTATCAGTAAATCGAAATGGTTCATTCCCCTCCCCAAAAAATTCCAATGTTAACTTCTTTCCAAAAGTTAACATTCAATTATATTTCCTGACAAGTTTCATCTGGAGTTTTGTCCTGTATTAATCTTATTAATATAAAAAATTTATAGTTACAGATTTCAGAAAATTATTTTTCAGGGTTTGAACTGCTGGATACTCTATCTCCAATAAAGAGGAATATCAGGATTAAACTTTGATTCTACTTTTGTATGTATAA
>Ga0233437_1005107_pt1 | contig 14643 bp, 11 predicted proteins | sample SI_122_August201_FD_182714 | JGI IMG/M metagenome (GOLD analysis project Ga0233437, IMG submission 182714) | Seawater microbial communities from Saanich Inlet, British Columbia, Canada - SI_122_August2016_200_MG | ecosystem: Environmental > Aquatic > Marine > Inlet | place: Canada: British... | reverse complement strand
CACCATCCAGAACAACATTGATCTTGCCAAATACTTCTTATCCATCGTCATTGAACCAGATGTATCCATCATTGCTATCACTACTGCATTACTATGAGGTATAGTATCCTCTTCAATTTGTTTATACCTCAAATCACTATCGTCAATCATCAAATAAGGATCATGATCCTTATCCACCTTATCTTCCTTAATAATATCAATAGCTTTATCAATATCATCATGTGCCATTGATAAGGCTATATAAGCATCATTTTCATCACAATCAGTTTCACTCATAACTTCCCCAACATAATAAGCAGTTCTCTTGATAGTCTCTGTAAGAGTTCTCTTCTTATGTAAACGTGGAGGAATACCCTTCTTACTAATAGTTTCAAACTTCCATCCAACAGGAATAAGTTTCTCAATTTTAGTCTTTTCTTCAATCCAGGGTAAACCTAAGTCTTGAAACATAATGTCAATTAAGTAATCAATATCCACTTCAACTTCCATGAAATCATCACCTGCTTGATCACCTGCTTTTCTACCCTTTCCAGGTTTGGGCTTCTGTCTTACAATGTCACCAGGTTTATGTCCTTCACCTTGTCCTGCACCACCTGATCGTTGATTCTTCCCCCCATAAACAAAACGATAATCCTTCAAACCTCTTACACCAATTCTAACCTTCTTACCATCCTTTTTGGTAATAATGTTCTCTTCAGATATAACATCTTTAACATTCTTTCGGATAGCATCGTCAATCTTCCCTCTATGACGTTCAGCATCCTTCTCACCTCTATCACTAAATTCCCAATCTGTTTGCTCATTTATACCCATTGATTATACTCCCTTCTTTTGCGTGATTTAATTGGTATGCGCATCCCACCAAGTTCTTTAACTATCTCCCTTCCTCAGCACTTGTCCGACAAATTTCAACAGGACATTAGCACATGATTCACAGTATCCATTTTCAAGAAGGATCTCCATAGCCTTTTCCCTACGTTTCATCTTCTTAGGATCAGTGGAAGTTGTATCAGCGATTGACAGATTAACAACATTCTTCAAATCACTCATAAGTTTCTTTTCAATTGCATCCCTCAGAGGATCATAATCATCATATCCGAAACTTATACCTCTTTCCAATGCATCTGATTTATATACAAAAATGTTATTACGAAATTCCATCTTACTATTAACAGGTACTCCAATCAATTCCTCCAATGACCTCATCAACTCTTCATCAGGATCACTAATCTCTCCAGTAATACTATCAATGATCTTCTCCTTTTTACAAGAAGCAGTACTGTTCTCCATGTATCGTCTGAACAATGCTTCTGCTTGTTCCTCATAGGCATAAATGAAAGCCATATTAACTTCTTTCTTGGCAATCTCTTTAAACTCATGATTTACAGAGTCCTTATCACTAATAAGTAACTGAATATACCCATCCTTCTCTTCATCAGTAATACCCATTTGGTGTTTAAAGTTTTCCCTCAATCCTCTAATAACATCAATAGGATTAATACAGTTTTTATCCTCTTTCATACCCAATACAATATCCAAAGTATTGATAATAAATCTTGGATCAATTCCAGTCATACCTTCACCCATTGATCTTCCTTCCTCTTTCAAGGTTTTCACATCAATTTCAGTCTTTTTAAATTCCTCTGTAATCTCACCATTGTAAATCTTCATCTTTTCAATAAGACTACTAACCTTCTTACTAGGTGTCAATCTGGACAATATAGCAAATTGTGCCGCAATCTTCAACGTATTAGGTGCTATATGAATATCCCTGAAATCAGATTCCCTAATCATCTTCTCATAAATCTTAATTTCATCATCCACCTTCAAGTTATAAGGCACATCAATTGTATAAATCCTTGAATGTAATGCCTCATTCTTTTTATCAGCCTTGAAAATGTCATACTCAGTTTGATTAGTATGAGCCAACACCAATGTATCAATATACATTTGTGGGAAACCAGGAGACTTAATAACTTGTTCTTCTGCGAGTGGAATTAGAACATATTGAATCTTGATATCTGTTTTCAACAATTCAATCATTTCAACGATACCACCATTACCAACTTGCAGTTCTCCTGTAAACTCATATGATCTAGGATCAGTAGATCCAAACCTACTCATTTTAGCCATATTACTACTACCAATCAATTCACTAACATCCTGTGATTTAGGATCACTAGGTGCAAATGTACCAATACCACATCGTCTTTGTTCACTAAACTTAATCTTAACGACAGGCACACTCTCCCAGGACATTACACCATTTTTAGTGTATTCCTCATCCATCATTTTTTGACATACAGGACATAGTAGTCCTTCAATCTTAACACCCAATTTCTCTTCCCAGTAAGGTCTATCTTCATCAGGAATAACATGGAGTGGTTCCTCATGAATAGGACAACCCTTGATAACATACTTCTCAATAGTACTTTTCTCCAAACCTTTCTTCAATGATGTAGCAATAGTACTCTTACCTGAACTAGTAGGACCAACAAGAATCAAGATCCTTTTCCCAATCTCAGTTCTACGGGATGCGGACTTCAACCATTTAACGATATCATGGATAGGCTCTTTGGTACCATAAATGATATCATCAAAAAAGTTATAGGATACCAAATCATCATATCCTCTAGTTTTTTCAATTTGATCTACCTCAGTAGTACCTTTGGATTCAATTGATTCATAAATCCTTCCCGTAGCAAAACTGGCAATCTTTGGATCCTTCTCTACCTTATACAGGTAATCCAATATATTACCTTCCCATTCCTTCACCTCTTTACCCTCTTTTTGACTTAAAATAATATCCCTAAAATCCTTATTGTCCATCATATTCTTCTCCTTTTAGTTCGTCTACATTATTATTTTTTAAAGCCTTTAAAACACTTTCACGATCAGTAAAAATGATGTTTTGGCTACCTACATTAGGCTTCTTTAAATTCTTCACCTTATATTCTAATTCTTCTTCTTTTAATTCTATCACACGAGCTTTCAATAAAAGATAATCTTGATTATACACCGTGGATTGAATTTGGGAGACAGCATTTGTTATACTATCCATAGTACGACTTAAAACTTCCACTAATCTGGCGCTAAAATTTCCATTATATAATTCTTCTTCTGTAAAATCTAATATTCTGTTGGCTCTTTTAATATTATCTCTTATAATCTCATCTGGATCTTCACCCTCCTCATATATAATAGGTGCAATAGGCTGATTTTCAACCTTTTCTAAATCAAACTCTTCACTTAATCCTTGTCTATCTAATTCACTCATTATTAATACATCTCCCTATAAACTATTTATATTATACACCATCAGTATTAAAATGTAAACTAACAAAGTTTTGCTAATTCCCCCGTTCCACACCCTGCTATATGATGGGATTTGTTGTGACACTCACCACATAATGTTATCCCGTTATCAACATCACAACTCTCCAATGGATATAATTTAACGGGTAAAATATGATGTGCCTTTAGATTCTCTTTACTCCCGCATTTTTGGCATTGGTGGTTATCTCTCTCTAATACTAATTCACGCCATTGACCTTGCATGTGACGAGGTTCTTTCCACCAAGGGTCACGCCCTGCCCTCCATTCATCATCCTTCATTAATGATTTAGCACTTTTGCCATATATATAACAGGAATTTTTACAATTATCTGAGCAGTAAAAATTAGATTCACCAAATCCGTTATTGTTTATAGCATGTATTCTATTACTTACATCTTTTATGGTTGGTATAAACCATTCCTTACATTTATGGTTCTTACACCTTACCTCCATTACATTTTTATCTTCTTTGTTCCTTCTAACCTTTTGATATATTTCCAATTGCGGAGCATAATTATTATATGTTGGAATATTATTTTTTGCATATCCCCCCTTCCAAAAACCATTATTTTCTTCAGTATTTTTAATTCCTATAACCCTTTTTGTTTTTTTAGTATGTTTTTTACCAAAGAATGGATTTTTATCACCCATTATAGAATTACTAATTTTTTGATTATGTTCTTTAGTGTGTTTTTTACCTAATTTAGAGTTTCTCATTTTTTGTTTAGATTTTTCAGTATGTTTTCTACCATAAAAAGGATGATTTTCAGGATTTGAATATTCTTCTTTTTTTGTTTCAGAAATCTTTTTCTTTGTTTCTTCTGAATGGTGTAATCCTTTTCTACGACAAGCAGGGGAACAAGTAGTACCTTTATTACTTGTTGATTGTAGAAATGGTTCACCACAGGCTGAACATGCTTCGTTTTTTATATAAGTGTTATTACCTTTATAATACTTGCCTGTTCTTTTACTATACCTTAATGTTTCTAAATTTGCTTTTGTTATTTTCATGTTTTCCTCCTAATATATTATACTACTATTTATATGTAAGGTCAACATTTTTTAGAAAAAAAGCATAAAAAAACCCTCTCCTTTGAAGGGAGAGGGTTTGTATTTTGTAATCAACACCCGAAAGTGTTGATATGATTGAAAAAATCTACGTCGGCATCCCGGTGATTCTTACTTTTTGATAGTAATTGGCAGCCCCAAATAAATGATTGTGGATAGCATATCTGGACATAAGTCCCACTGCTGGGTTAAATGAATCTTCAAAGGTTGCTTGTGAAGGCAACAATTGGATATAAGGCAAGTAAATGATACCTGCGTCATACTCGGAAGGTCCTTTATAACCTACGGTATATTGTTGGACTGTATCAATATAGAAAGTATCTCTATAGACTGTCATTCTACCGTCGAGTGAACCGATTCTTGAAACGCCTGTAACGCCTGAGTTGACATTTGCATTAACTGGTGCTACTGTAAATGCTGAAAGTGCTTCAAAGGCTGCTGAAAGGACTGGTGATGCGATAACGAAGTTACCTGCTCCACGTCTTGTATTAACAGCGATTAAATTAGCTTTTCTGATCATTTGATTATAAAGTGAACGATATCTTTCATGTTCCCAACGTCCATCATAATCTGTAGTAGTTGTCCAAGTATGTTCTGAAAGGACTGCTACATCATCAACTGCTTGAACGATTTCACGATCAATTTCAGCTGTAATTTCATAAGCTAAGACATCCATCATTTCATCTTCAATTGAAAGTCCGTGCATTGCTTTAATATCTTGAGCAACTTCCAAACTCCAACGGCTTCTTAACTTACGGGTTTTTGCTTCGATCTCTGATTTTTCGATTGTCATATTGACTTCACGAATATGAACACCAGAACCTCTACCGATACCGATATCTCCACCGACACCTGAACCTAATTTTGAACCCCAGACTTCTGCGGATACTGTTGTTGCGCCTGTACCTGAAGGGTTAGTTCCTGTAGCTGAAGAATAAGTATTATTAACATGGTTATGACCCACTTCGTAATTTACTCCACCTGTTGGAACGCCTGCATCTGGATTACCATAATCACTTGTACCTCTAAAACGAAGTGCAAATGCCAAACCTACTGGTCCTGTCATTGGTTGGACACCAACGATACTATGGGCAATAAGTTCTGGGAATGTACGTCTTACCATAGGAACGGCAATTTTTTGGAACATTGCATTTGTGCTACCATAAGTAGGTGCACTTGTTCCCATTTGACCACCCATATAGCTTGTTGATTCATTCATTTCTGAATGTTGATTTTCAAGCATAAGAGCAGTTGCTTTTTTAATTTTATCGTTTTGGAATTGGTTACCTTCCGCAAGGATAGGTTCCCATTTCTTCATCAATGCTTCAATATCATATTGTTTTACCATAATTTATATTCCTCCTTTGAATTATACTCCTTCTTTCAATGTTTGAAGATATCCTTCCATAACTGAATCAAATGGTCCTTGATCTTCATTCATTTTTTTGGTTCCTGTCATTGAAATGCTTTCACTATCATATGCTTTTTTCAATTTAGCTTTATTTTTCTTACGATATTTAGCTGCTTTCTTAGCAATAGCTTTCTTATTCTTCTTGGCATATAATCTAGCTTTTTTCAATTCTTTCCCTTTCATTTTCTTTCTTTTCTTCTTTGGTCCACCGATCTTTTCATCAACTATTTCACCATCAACTTCCTCTTCTTCCTCAACATCTTCCTCTTCTTCCTCTTCATCCTCTTCATCGTCCATTTCTTCAGCTTCATCAGCTTCTTCGTCTTCCTCATCTGCTTCTTCATCTTTTTCATATAGATAAGCCATACCATCTTCACCTATATAAAATAGATTACCTTCTTCATCTTCAAAGATTTCTTCATCAGATTCACTAATATCATCAGAATAAGTACTTAACACTACTTTAAATTTTCTATCAACTTCATCTTTATCAGTAATACCTTCAAGAATTTCAATGACATGATTTTTTTGTCCTTCTGTTAAACCATCACATTTCTTTCTAAGATATAATGCAGCTGCCAATTCTTGAGCATCTGATTGGTATTCCAATTCTTTAGCTGTTTTGGAATCGACATCTTCTCTAAGAGTGACTATTTCATCTTTAGCTTCTTTAAGAAGTCCTTTAACCTCTGTATCAAGTAATCCTTCATCAATGGCTAATCTTGTTTTAAATTGTTCAATAAGGTCTGAATATAGTTCACCTTTACGGGCATATTCAACAATTTTATCAGGAATAGTCAATTCTTCATCAAGGACTGAATCAACGAAATTACTAAACTTACCTGTAATGTCATTTTTGTATTCATCGAATTTTTCTTCATATTCTTCGATTAACTGATTCTTTTCCTCTTGCAGTTTACCTTCAGAGAATTCTGAAGCCTTTACTTCAATGATATCTTGAAGTTTTTCTTTAATTTCTTTTTGAGTATCTTCATTTAATTTTTCAGCACCCAATAGTTCTAAAATTTTATCCATAGAAATTTAAACCTCCTTATTTAATTATATTCTGTTTTTATTTATATTAAACCGTTATATTATTAGGTTTTTAAGGAATGTTAATAATAGTAAAGGATTTAAATCTGTTTAGATATTTTCTCAATAACTTGCCATAGATGCTTTTTATAAACCTTTTGAGCTTCATTGATATCAGGTTTCTTCTTATCACCAAAATCTTGACCTTCCAGAATACCATTCACCCAACTAGGATTGTTACTTGGATCAGTTACTAAATCCCATGTTATAAGTTTATAATCCTCATTAACATATCCAGTATCACCAACTGTACCTAAACCCCTAGATGATATACCTAATTGACCTTCTTTAACTAAAGTTTTAGCAATATTACCCATAGGGGTATCTAGTATTTTAGCTCTACCATAAAGGTCATTATTCTTCCATTCTAAAGTTTCCACTATATGGGATATTCTTTCAGGATTGATTTCAGGATTAGATGGATGTGATAGTTCACCCCACAAGCATCGTTTACCCATTTTTTGTTTAACCTTGGTTACTTCCCTTTCTAGTATATCCTTCTTATATTTACGTTTGTTGTTATTTTCTATTTCAGCACTTGAAAATATACCAACAACATACATATTTTTTTCTTTACTTTCATATAGTTCAACATCCCAACTATTCTCTGTGATTAACTTTGCCATACTTAGTCCTCCTCTGATGTATCCACTGGATCTTCAACTTTACCCCAATCCTTCAATCCTAACTTATCTTTTAAGAATTCATTTTTAACTCTACCAATTTCAGTACTAAGGATTTCTTTAGCATCCACAAACTTATCATTCTCAAAGCTATCCAATGCATCTTTAATTTTTTCTGTATCTATACCCATTTTATAAACCTCCTAGTTTATATTACTATTTATATTTTACATCATTATTTTCCAATTTAGAAGCCTGAACTCTCATCCTTTACTAATCCTAACTCCTTATCAGCCTTAAAACCTGCTACGTTTTCTTTAATAGTATCCATATCCCAATGTAAATATTTCTTCATAGCAAAGGATTTACTTATCTCCTCCCTATCAGCCACCGCATTATAATTATCAAATTCTGTCATTAAGAATGCTTGATCAGCCTGTTCCTTATAATGTGATGGGGAATTCAACCTTACTTCAATATTCTTTTTAGTAAGTCCATATTGTTCCTTTAAACCTTTGAAATTCATATGCATTAAGAATAAATCCAAGAATTCATCACATATTCTATTTTGTTGTCTTTCTAAAAATCTGGCCCATTTGATTTCATCCCTTGATATTTCAGATACTTGATTACCACCAAATAATACATCCGATTCCCTTTTCTCCTGATTGGCAGATACCCTTGACATAGGATATTTTAACGCTCTATATAATTTACGGGCAAAGTAATATATATCATCCAATTCCGTGAACCCTGAACTATTACCACCAACTGTCTCAATCTGTGATCCCCTACCATCAGATGATTGAGGTAAATAGTAATTCTCTAATATACTCAATACTTCTGGCTCTTGTGATAGTCTACCTGTGGTTGCATCATATGACTGCTTCTTAACCATTTTAGATTTAACCTTTTCAACAAACTTCATAGCTTTATCCATTGGCATTGCGCCTGTATCTATTCTAAACACTAATCTCTCAGGTGCCCTTACTATACGATAGATTATAACAGAAGTTTCTAATAATTTCAACTGGTTATATGGTACTCTAGCTTTATCAAGATATCCAAGGATTTCATATTTATTGTTACCATATACACCATAATTAGGGAAACTTATTTGGTTGGCATCAAATACTATTATATCATCTGCTTCATATGCTTCTTGTATGGAATTAGGTCTCTTAGGTCTTTCAGAAAGGTATTGAAAGTATTTAACAATTTGACCTGATATAGGATCAATATAATAATCCATAGATTCAGTAGGTAATTTCTTAATGTTAATGATACCATTCTTAGGATGTGCTGTATCAATTATTCTTTCATAAAACACTCTACCATCAATAAAATATGTTCTAAAGATGTCCCATAATTTCTCATTAATATCTATGTTATGATAGAATAATTTTCTGAATTCCTCCTCTATATTATTCAGAATGTTTTCGTTTTGTTTAAGGTCAGCATCCTTAATAATAAGTTTTAATGTATCACCATTTTCATCCTCTTGGGTGGATTCATTAGTAGCATCTTCAATAACATCAGCAATTTCAGACATTTGTGCCATGTTACGATATTCATTCATTCTTACTAATTCATTTTCATATGCTTTATTAATATATCTTTGATAAAAAGTATCAAAGGATGACATACCTACATTACCAAATCCTTGAACAAGTTGAATATCTTCAATACCTTCACCACCTTTCTTTTTCTGTTGCGCTGGTGTAAGTATCTTTTCACCTTTGCGATGAAATTGTTTCAACTCTTCATTCAATTGATCATCATTATCATTACTAAAAATGTTAAACCATGCCATACGTTATTCTCCCTTTTTATATTTAAACCACCAGTTATTTCTATACTTATCAACCTTTTGATTCAAGTCTTTTAATTTCTTATAATCAAGTGTCTCATCTGGGTACAAGCAATAACCATCATTCCATACGGACTTTATTGCCCTTTTAGTATTATCAAACCTTATAACACTTATATTGTATACCTTTTTGTCTTGTTTATTTAAGTCCCTTATATATTTATATGGTTCCCATTCACTATAAGTATTTTCATTTAACCAATAGTCACTTATATTCCATAGAAAAGGATTAGGATAAGATAGGGAATATAATGGTATACCTTGTAAGGATTCTCTTATTAACTTTATATTCTCAAATCTTTGTTCCTTTTCTGTAAGATTTTCACATCGTTCACATATACATTTATTTTCTTTTAAAGGATTATGATAATCTTCTTCTCCATATCCTTTGAAGTTGATAGCAATGGAGTTACATAAGCCATCCACATACAAATCCAATGGAAATTCCAATAACTTTCTAATCATATTCACATTGGTAGGACAGATCAAACCTCTATGAACTTCAGTATTAGAATGAAATTGCTCATATAACTGTAATTTTTTATCTGTTTGAATATAAAACACCAATGGTATCATATTAATTTGATCTGAATATTCATCAAAATAATATCTCAATTCTTCTTTTGAGTTGACACCATTAAGGTTCAAAAATATAGTGTTTAATCCACATTCTATAGATTTGAGTATTAAGTCCTCATTTGGTTGATTCAAATATATTGATTTTACAAACACAACTTACCTCTAATTTATTTCTTTTTCCCCTTTTTATAGTTATTTGGTTTCATCTTCTCATACCTTGCTGTAGGCACTTCTAATCCACTAATCATTGTATAGACATTAATCCTACCATTCCTACTTTCATCACTATATATTCCCCTATGAACCTTTGCATTACCCGTAAAGGCTGCAATAGTATCAAATCCATAATTTATATTGTCCATTAACCCTTCAACATTCTCAAATATATCATCTCCACCTATTACTATACAAGCAACTGCTCTAGCTCTACTTAAATCAAAGTTAGATGCTAACAAAGTCTTGGATAAATTCTTCTTCAATGCTTCTGATATGCTTGTATTGGAGTCAAATGATTTAACTGTTGATACACCCATAATCATATGACCACCACATTGTAACACTGATTCAAAATCTGTGGAATCAAATGATACATAATCAGAACTCTCTAATGCTATACTATTAAAGATATGTAATAGTTGAGCAACACTGTTATTTATAGTTGGGAAGAATTGTTTAACAGTCAGTTTCCTATATAAGGATTTAACCTTCTCATTGTCAACTATGATAAATGGTGTGATATTATCTAGGTCTGCTAATGTTGATAATTCATTACCTTTCTCATATGCATTACCTGCAACCAATGGACTTGATGATTCTCCAAGTGTTGGTAATGTAACAATGACACCAACCTTTTTCTCCGCATTTGGTACATTAGTGTAGTCCATATATTTTTTAGCCATTTCAATAACAGTAGTAACACCACCACCACCAGTACCACCACCCAAACCAGCACATATAAATATATGATCAACCTCTCCAAACAAGTTACGCATCTTATTATATATACCATCCTTATTATTATCAGTAACCCGCCTTGCTAACTCCATGTCTTTGCCTGCACCTGACATTCCTTCCAGTTGAATGAGCATCTTATTAGGTACAGTATTCTTATCTAAATCTTGCTCTGCTGTGTTAATAATAAAACATTTCCTGTAGCCTAAATGACAAAAAGCCTCGGCAATCCTTCCACCGCACTGTCCAATACCAATAAATCCAAACTTCAATGCTCCACCTGATTCATCTTGTATGGATTCCTCTTCAAAATCTTCTATCTCGAACTCTTCCAAATCTGTTGTCACTATTGGCATTTCCTCTTCCTCCTGCTTTTTTTGTTCCTTAATTTTTTTACCAAGATATATCATTTCATCTAACATATTTCCGTCCTTAACTGATTATACTTACATCCATCTTTTTGGTGTGATTCCTTGTGGCAGTCAATACATAAAGTTATGCAATCATCCACATCCGCTGATTCCAATGGGTTAGTTGAAACAGGATAGATATGGTGACAGTGTAACGGTCCAACTGAACTACATTTGATACATTGGTATTTATCCCTCTCCAGCACAATCTTTCTTAATTCTGACTGAACCTCCCTATTGAGTTCTAACCAATCTAATCTTCCTGCCTTTATTGCATCTTCCTTCATCAATTGATTAGGAGACTTACTATAGGTAGGACAAACCTTTTTACATTTATCAGAACAGTATAGATGACCCTCACCTGTTATTTTACCATTGGTAGCTTTTATCCTACATCTTACAGTCCATAATTTTGGTATATACCATTTACCACAATAGGTACATCTTACCTCTAATACATTACCATCCTCTTTATTTCTTCTGACTTCTTCACACCATTCTATTTGATGTGCATATGTATCATATCTTGGAATACCCTTTCTATAATATCCACCATTCCAAAAAGGATTATCCTTTCCTTGTTGTTTATTCAAATTAGCTTCACTCATTTTCTTTTTAGCTTTTTCAGTATGGCACTTACCAAAAAAATGGTTTTTATGACCTATTTTACTATACATATGATTATTTTCACCAGAATTAGCACAGCTAACACAACAAAATCTTCCGTGTGAAAATGTTAAAAATGGTTCACCGCAATTTTTACATCCTACTATATAATTATAGGTTATCTTTCTCTTGACATCTCTAAACTTACCATTCTTTGTAAGTATGATATTTTCCAGGTTATCCCAGCATATCTTCATTCTACTTTCCTCCTACATTGAAGTTAGTATTATTTGGAGTTAGGTCAGATGAATGTAGCATCCAACCAAGGTGATCAAACCCTGTCCTCCTATCTATTACCTCTTATTAGATTTTTGTGGAACTTTCTTATGCTTCTACAATAATTTTTCCTATTCTTTTTCACCATTAGATGTTTATACAAATAGAATCCTCCTAGTTTATATTACTATTTATATTTTCCATAATTTTTTATAAGGTTTTAAACTCCTTATATACCTGTCTATCCTTACCTGCTCCGGTCTATCAACCCGCCACTCTGATATGGGGTTGGAGTCATTATATGTATAGTTTATATCACTTAGGTATCTTACCCTTTTATCACCAGCCATTTCAACCATAGGATACATCATTGCTGCATCTCCACTCATCTTGAAAAACTTATCATCAGTATCCAATAGGTCATCCCTATTTATCTCCCTAAATAAAAATACCTTGAATGTTCTTAAATGGGTTGTACTCCACTCTTCATTTCTTATGTTTGATAGATTTACTTGCTCTTTTGCCCATCCATCAATGACCTTACCTTCTTGTATCTGATTGAATGAACCATATGTCAACCATACATTACCATTGGAGTATTCCTGATTGATACGTTCAAATACATCATTATCAGGTAAATAATCATCACCATCCACTGTTATTGCTATATCTCCATCCTCAATCTCCTCTCTATGGTGGAGGATGTTATAATAATTACCTATCTGGTATGTCTTATCATCATTACATATTAAAGAGAATCTGGAGTCACCATCAATTGCCTTCAATGCTTCCTTTAAGGAGTCATCAGTTGACAAGTCATCAGTTATATAACAATGAAAGTTTTCATATGATTGACCCTTAATGGACTTAATACATCTACTTATATATTTTTCTGAATTATATAAGGTTGTTAGTATTATTAACTTAGAGGTTATTCCATATGAATGCGGTGACACCTCTGGCTCTGCCATTGAAGGAGATAGATACTTCTTAAATATAGTGATACAATCAATTATATCATCATTCATTGTTATATACTGTTGGTTCAAGACTTTCAAGCCATTGTTCTTACAGAGTTCTTTGAATATAGGTGGGGTCATATTAGACCTCCCACCTATATTCTTGAATGATTCTTCCTCTCCTGCTTGTAAGGATGAGTGATGTATGAACCCTATACCTCCATCCTTTAACTTTTTGGATATTTCACTTAAATAATTCTTAATAACCTCCTTGTTCATATGGACAAAGGAATCAAAGGATATGACCAAATCTTTGGAAGCGTTGGGAATGCTAGATAACGATTTACCATCATTTTTATGGTAGTGTATAGTATTAGTATTTTTAAATCGTTCCCTACAAGAGTCTATACAAAATTTATTCATATCAACAATGTCTAATCTTTGCGCCAGGGGGACAAGAAATTGGGTAATCCTCCCCTGACCTGGAGCAATCTCTAATACATTCTTACATAATTCCTCTAAATGGTCTGATAACAAAGGGTATAAATTGTTTTTCCACAAATCTTTACTGCTACCAAAGGATTTAGACCATTCATCTCCTTTGTTTTTCCAATTATCAGGTTCGTTCCAATATTCTTGCTCCACTAGGTTCAAAACCATACTCGCTTTTTCTGTAACCATCTCTGGAGTTATCTTTGCGGAACATTCAAAAAACTTGTTGTAGGGACACCAATTCCAACTGCTTTTGTCAAAAACTTGGTTAATATCATTCATACATCCATTACAACATTCATTATTATGTAGTCTATATATACCTTTTTGCGGTTCGTTGTATGGTTTGGTGACCCCTGAGACAAGGATTGTTGGAGTTCCCACAGCCCAAGAAACCCATGCTAACCCTGAACTGACACCTATATAAAGGTCTGCGTGTTTCAATTCATTGATGCGGTGTTTTATGTGGTATTTCTCTCCAGTCCGATTGATTACTCCTTTAGGTGGCTTATTACCCATAAATGAATGTTCCCTAGCAATATTAACCACTTTATAGCCTTTTTCATTAAAGTAGTCAACTATGATCTGCCATCCATTAGGGTAATTCCAATACTTACACTGTGCAGTACTATGCATCGCTATACATATATACTTGTCCTTAACCTTAGACTCTTTATCTGGTATGGTAACATTGGGTTTAATCTCTTCAAATTCTAATCCAAGTATATCCGCTGCTGCTCTCTGTAAGGGTATGGTTCTGACATCATTAGGATTCTTATTATAGTCAATAGGAAAGAAATGGCCTATACGATATAAAGCATATATATTTGGAACAGAAGTACCAGGTTTAATAAAGTTTATATCAGGATATTCTTTTTCATATAATTGATTCCAGAAGGTTGAACAGTAGACCACACAATCATGTTTCTTCCTGAACTCCTCCACATAAGGTATCCAAGCAATATTATCA
>Ga0233437_1005106_pt1 | contig 14646 bp, 26 predicted proteins | sample SI_122_August201_FD_182714 | JGI IMG/M metagenome (GOLD analysis project Ga0233437, IMG submission 182714) | Seawater microbial communities from Saanich Inlet, British Columbia, Canada - SI_122_August2016_200_MG | ecosystem: Environmental > Aquatic > Marine > Inlet | place: Canada: British... | reverse complement strand
AGGGTAGCATTAGCAAGCACTAACACGCTTTGGGCTCTAAAGGTATATTAGCGTGGACAAATAGTACTTTAGAGGGTCCTTTACGGATGATAGCGTTAAATACTACGCCCCGCCGAGCCTCGTCCTTGACTTCCCGTGCATTGCCTTTCACGTACCCCACTGATATAGCTTGGCATATCGACTTGGCCATTTTGGGTACTCTCGGTAGTGAAGGGAGTGTGTCATTTGCAACCAAGAGGGGTACTCCTTACTAATGTTTGGGGGGCCCCGGAGGAGGGCGCCCCGTACGTGGCTCCTCCTCCGGCTATGTATATGGGGGACCCGGGCGACTATGTACACGGAGCGGCGACGGCGGGCGCCCCCGGGGGGTCTGCGGCACGGGGCGAGGGGGCCCGACACGGCCCCTACACCGCCAATTCTAGTTGGGGGTGGTTGGCTAGTATAAAGTAATACCCGTTCCTGTTGGCCCTGTTTTCTTGATACGTGACCCACTTTAAATTTGCTTTCCTGTTGTCCAGACGGTCACCATTGGCGTGGTCCACAAACAAGTGGTGAAACGTGGGCTTGGGTATGTTGCGCATGAGCCAGACGTGCAGGTATTCTTCTTTGTACTTCCCCACCGATCCTCTGACGTAACCCTGCCCATCGTGGTCTGGGTTATCCCTCCCGGCTTTATTCAGCCACCATTTCCGCTTTATAACCTCGTCATAGTCGTCAGCGTCGACGACACAGACGTGTTCGGCGTTCCTGCCGACGTACACCCGTTTCACCTCTGGATCGGGCGCCCAGAAGCGTGGGTCGAATTCGTCGCCCAACATCAGCTAATTACCCCCACCGTTTCCGTCAACCATCCTAGTGTTTTAGGGTGCATGATGATACGGTCCCCAAACAGATACGCTGGTGGAATTCTGCACGGGTAGACAACGTGAACATCGGGGTCAAACCGAATGAACCGGGCCAGCCACTTAATGATGGGGTGCCCTGGGAAAGTCACTATTCGCTCCGTGGGCTCTTCCATGTAAGGGTTGGTGTGGACGGGTAAGCCCCAAAGGAGGGGCGTGGCGCCGTCAAAGTCACGTCGACGGAGGGGGCGCCCTGTCGCATTGTGTATTTCGTCCATAGCGTCTTTTAACTTCTGGATTGTCAAGGCTTCATCCGACATCTTGCTTCTCCTTGTAATAGCCCATGATTGCTGCAGCCACGTCCTCTTTTCGTTGGAGGGCGGCGATGACGCGTTCTTCAATTGGGCTGGACACGTAGTCCACGACGTGAATGGCCCCCTGTTGTCCTTCGCCCTGGTTGCGCTCTTCGGACTGGGCCCGGTCATCCAGGGAGTAACTGTTCTCGAAGTAAATGGTGGTAAGACAGGGGTCATTCGGGAGCCCCATCAAAGTGTGCCCGTACTTAATAGCCTTTGACTGGCCCAGCATCACCCGGCACTTGGGGTCTTCGTTAAATCGCCCCTTCTCCCCGTCCACATCGCGGCCCAACTTCTTCATGTCAACGCCCCCGCGTATGACGGCGGGACAAAATTCCTCTAAATGCTCCAGCAACATGGTCATCGTGGGCTTGTAATGACAGATGACGATAACTTTGTTGGTTTCGTAGTTTCGCAGTCGGTCTAGCAAGTCGACAAACTTGGGTGTCTTGACGAAGGGCATTAGGATCTTAGTGTTACCTTCCTCGTCGTAGATGAAACCAGACGATATCTGTTGGAGTTTCATGTTCTTGGTGATGACTTGGTCAACAGACACCATGGTGCCGTCGCCCAGCATTGTGATGAAGTCTTCTTCCATTTCCTTGTACGCGGCCACCTGGACGGGCGTCATGTCGAGTTTGGCCGTTTCGTAGTCCGAGTCAATGGACGTGCCCCAATCCGCCCGTCTGGCGAAGAAGTAACACTGTCGCGTCAGGGCTTGGAGTCTGTCTTCGTTCTTGACGCCCAAGATTTGCTTGCCCCGGAAACCGCCCAACACAGCAAACTTACCACGGAACTGGTAAAAGTTCCACCCCTCAACACATCGGGCGAACCTAAGCTGTGAATACAGGTCTTGGACCCCCTGTGGGGTAGGTTTCCCTGTCATGGGCCGAGTGACCGCCGCCGATTTACTCAATTCGTGGGCCTTCTTGAAAAACCCCGAATTTCGGTTTTTCAGGAACACGGACTCGTCGGCGCCCATGTACGTCCTGTCGTTGATGAAGTCCCCGAATAGGGCAACGTTGGCGTCAGACGTGAGGGCCTCATAGTTGACGAACAACATGCCTTCGTCCTGCTCCATAAACCGCCTTAGACGCTTACCCCCTCCGGGCCCGCTCTCGAAGGCCATGACGGGCACTTCCACGCCAAACTTCTGGGCCTCAAGGACCCAAGTGTCCTTGTACTTGTTGGGCGCCAGGACAAAAGCCCGCTTCATGCCGTGGTCCCGTCTGAAAAGCAGGAATTCGTTGAGCAGGACAGGGGTCTTGCCCAGCCTCATTTCCAGCATATGCCCCCAGCCCCGGGCGGGCATGCCCTGGTGGTCCAGCGGCTCTGGGTGCGGGTCCTCGTCCCGTACATCCCTGTAGGACATGCCGGTGTAGGACCGGGCCAGGGCTTCGAGCTGGACCAACCGGGGTTCACAATCCAATAACCAATCGACACCGGGGATTTCTGTTTTCATGACTGTTCCGTCGATAAGTTGGACTCGACACCCACCGTTTTGATGGCCAACAACAACAGTTCGTGGGCGTTGGGTTTGAGCCCGGCTGGACGGGACCATTCGAATTTGCGCCATTCTTCCTGTAAGGCGTCGTTCAACTCCATGGTTATGGCGCCGTTGAGCCCGTTCCCCAAACACCGGTCCTCGTGAATGAAAATGGCTGACTCCAGGATGTCGGCCACCTTGACGATGTTCTTAATGGCCGCGAACTCCTGTTCGTCTATACCAATCGTGGGTAGGTGCTCCATCAGGGCGGGGATGTCTAAGAATTTCTTCGTGGGCGACGTGATGTCTCCCGTGACGGCTTCGAATTCGTCGTGGAACAACGCCGACATCATGATGCGCTCCCGCGATATGTTTCCACTGTACACGGGAGCGCTCCTGTCGGCCAGCCATAGGGCTAGGCAGCACACATGGAAACTATGCTCCGCCACCGTCTGTTTTTGGTTTGTCGGGACGACCACCCAGCGGGGCACTATTCCCAGTCTCCGCAAGCGTGACATCCGCAGTCTGTCCATTTCGTACATGGTGCATTGTCTCCGTGAAAGTTTTCTTGTCCATGCGTAGGACAACTAAAGCCACTAAAAACGCAAAATTGCTGACGTCCACAGCCTCCATGGCGACAGAGAATTGGGACTCCTTAATAAGGGCTACACGTAGTTCTTCGGCTTCGACCAGTAGCAGTTCGAAGGCACTGACCGGAGTCAAATGCTCCCCGAACTGCTTGTGTCGGTTGGTGTGGAGCTTCCTGACCATCAAGTCGAAGAAGAACCTAAGCTCCGGTTCATAGTGTTCAATCTCGACGGGCAGGAAGATTTCCATGTTGGTTATCCGCGCCACATGACGATGTCTTTGGTCAACGGCCCGTAGCCCAGTAAAATGGCTTCGGGTTTGGTGCCCGTGACGTGCCGGTACGGTTCCAGGACCTGGGACTGTACGAATTCGTCCACGTCGCCGTTGTACAGGTAGTTGCAGAAGTTGAGAAAAATGACCGAAGGGTCGTTCGCGATGACGGCGTCCATGAATTGCTGCGTGGACCACGTGAAGACGCGGCGTACCCGCCCGGTCACCGTGGTCAATTCGGGCTGTTGGCCCAACGCTTCCCACGACGTTTCGTTCTGGTCGGGGTAATGGGCCCCGCTGGAGTTTTCGGTGTTGCCGACGCGAATAGGAAAAGTCCTGACCGACAGGAGGGACTTTCTAAACGTGGTCGGCGCCACCCCGGCGTCTGCCATGATCTGGCCCACCGTGCAAGCCCGTGACGTAACCGTCGGGTAGAAACCCTGGTTGATGCCGAGACTGAACCCCTGTGACACTTCGGCAAAAACCCGCTTACCGAGCAAAAACCGGTTGAACCTCAACAAGTGCTCCAGCAGACCGTGGGACCACACCACCCCTTCAGGCACCCTGTTGATCTTGCGGGCGAATGCGGGGCCCACCCCCTGCCCGGTTGAGGCGATGCGGGTGGTAGTGTCTTCGTCTTTTGCCTTCATTTGGCTGTCGATGACGGCGGCATGGGGGTGGACAATGGCCCGTACGTTGTGCTTACGGACTTCCTTGTCCAGGATATTCGGGTCGATAATGGACCCAGCGTTGAGGTAACACACGGGGATGTTTTTCACCGTGCCGCTGGGGCCCGGGCCGTCCAGCATGGCCATCTTATGGGCCGTCACGCCGAAAGTGGGGAGCTGTTTCAGCATGATATGTTCGCCGTCAAAGTACGACGTGTGCCCGGCATTCGGTCCGGCGTTGCACATCGACACGTCGCACTGATCCCCGAACATTTCACCCATGGCGCCAGCGATCAGGCCCTTGCCGGTAGACCCGTACTGGCCGTCCGACATGGCGTAAATGCCGGGGGTCTGGAACCACCCGCAGTTGGTGAGGCTTTTTTTGATGTCGTCGATTTCCATCGTTATTTTTCCTTTTCTTCGGTGTAAAGGTGGATGAACCGGGCAGCTAAACCCATGTCGCCCGGTTCCAGTGGTCCTTCCTGGTGACATACACGTTCATGGAACTTGGCGTCAAGGAGGATAGCACACCCAGCCATGACGTGGGCCAAGGCGGGTTGACTGGACTTTTGGTCGATTTCCTGCCCGTCACGCCACGCCAGCAGGTGACGCATGATGGCGTTATAATACTCCCCTTCGTCAATGGGTTCGTGGCGCCACGAAAAAGGTCCATATTCCTTGGCGCCCTTGTCCATAACCATACCCATTTCGAGGATCGCCACGGGCGGGATGTTGAACGTTGAAGGCTTGAGGGCCCCCACCGCGTGTTTAGGATTCTTTTTCTTTTTCATGCCAAATGCCTTTTCATATCGTGGACGAACATGTCCATGTTGAACCCCTTGCCGGGTATCCAAGGGACCACGGGGAACTTAACAGCCTCGTCCCAGCCCGCAAAGCCGCACTCTTCGCCCAGCAATCGCCCCACTTCCCAAGGGGTGCCGACCAACCACGTGCCGCCGCCCTTTAGGACGACAACCGTGGACACGAACACGAAGGACCCACCCACCTGGAACCGCTTAAGGGTGTCTTTTTGTTTCGGGGTGATGCCTAGGTCCCGTTTGAAGTTGAGGGACGACACGTGGAGCAGTTTAACTTCGGTGAGAATGGTGCCGATAGTCGGCAGGGCGAGGACTAAATCAGGCACTCCGACTTGGTAGGCAGACGACCACTTCCGGCCCATACCGCCTTCGTTGGTCGTGCACTTGATAATGCGGCGTTGCCATTCGACTTCTTTAACCATTGCCGTCCTCCTGGGTGTTATTAGACCACGTCGGGTTGGCTGGGTCAACAGCCGTGATGGTTAAACACGGGGGCCCGCCAGCAACTGGGCCAACTGCACAATCATTTGGTGTTGGATCAAAAGCAAACGCTGACACATACCAAACGCGTTGATGGCGTCCGTGCCAGACCCTATCGGCATTGCCTGAAATTTGACAGTCAGCCTTGCCGATTCTTCCAACAGTTCGGAAAACGACGTTTGTGGGTGAGTAAGCACCCTCCCACTTGGTTCTATCTTCTTCATGTCAAATGTCCCCCGGTTCTTCGGCTGAATAGCAGCGGCTGTGGTCAAGGCCACATGTTGCGCAGATTTCCGGTTCTTCGGGCGCCAAAAACACCTTCGCCACCACGCCCCGCCAATATTCGAGAGCGGCTTCCCACGCTTCGCCGCCCACCTTCAAGAAGGGGTTGTGGATGTCAGCAAACATGTCAAACTGGGTCAACTTGCCATCATGGCCCCGCACGTTCATAACTTCTAGGTGTCGGTTGATACGGTTCATTTGATTTCTATAATTATGGGCCTTGGCGAATTCACACTCCATGGCCCGCAACCGGTTGACGGCCTTATCTAGGGCTTCGTTGTGGACAGTCGCCTTGACGCTGGACAGAAACGCCCGACGGTCATCGTCGGAGAATTCGGGGTCGTTATATTGGGACGTCATAAAGTGCATGAACTGGTCCCGGGTGTCCTGGTCCCGCCACAAATGTTCGGCCAGCTCCACCGGTTCCAACCGGCTAAGAATCAGCGGCACAAAGTCTTCAATCCTGAACCGAATTTCGTCGAAGTCCACCACTACTTCTGGCATGTTGGCCCCGGGCCCAGTGTTGCGATCGCTCATATAGGTCACTGACCCGTCGGGATGTACGGACACGTCGTATTTCCCGACGCTGTACACGGAAGTTAAGGGTCCTTCGTCCGAGTCGCGGGCGGTGTATTTGACTTCAGCTTTTGTTGGTTTGTTTTCCCAGTTGTACATAGTAATTACTCCTGTTTGAGGCTCTCACTTTAACCCATAGTAGCCGCCCATTGTGAGCATCACTAAGAACAAGCCACCTACCCCCTTACGAATAAAGTCCTTCGATGGGCCGACTTCTTGAATAAATCTCTCTGCGGTGTCGGCGTCTACACCCAAAATTACGCAGACCAGGACACTAAAAAGGAAGAGAAACGCGGCAAAACCTGTCCCGTACCACAAGATCATGGTAATGGTGAAGCCGATTTTGTCCCCGACTGACATTGGTCTTGACATGGTAGTTACTCCTGTTTAAGGCTCCTGCGAGCCCGTTCCAACACAGCGGCAATCTTGGGGTTGAAGGCGCCCTTGTGCGTAATCTTAGACAGCCACACGCCCAACTCCTTCACCGACTGTTCCAACCGTTGTTCCCTAGTCTGGTGGGTCATTGTCCCGTTCCTTGAATTCGTGGATGTCCTTCTTCCCGCAAATCCAGGGGGTAGCCACCACGACGAGTTCGCACGACTGGTCGTCCGTGATCATTTCGATCTGGCTCTTGGGCATCCAGTCGGGGTTCTTCCAGAAGTGATCGTGGAACAGGATGGCCCTTTGGGTTTCAGCCATTACGTATCCGATAAATGTCGCCATCACCCTCCCCCAAACTTAAAAACACGCTCGTCAACCTTGCTTGCCACTTTGTTTTTGTTATGATGCACCACAGTATGTCCCCAGGAGTGTACTGTTTCCCAGTTGTTGGGGGCTTCGAATCCCGTCGCTATCACGCAGTTTCTACGCGACAAAACTTCGGCCCAAGCCCAAAAATTTGTGGTACTAAAACCGTCAAAGTTGTGGGCTTTCGTACGTTTTTCGTAGGGGGGATCTAAGTAAACTAGGGCATTTTCCACCCCGGTATATTCGGTATAATCACAACACGTGATGACTGGGTTGTGTGGTCGTATGGCGTCTGCTTTTCTGAGGGTGGCGTCACGTTGGTTAATTTGATTCCGTGGTGTTCTGTCCCCCGAACGGGCAAAAGCTGCAAACCACTTTCCGCCGAAAGACATAGCAAACCCACAATATGCGGTCATGGGGTCCAGGGGATCCCTGACAGACTTGTGGTGGGCGTATTCTTCTTCGGAAACTTTGCTAGGTGGGTTCCACCCAGCAATAACAAAACGCCACATGGTTATTAGCGCTTCGGACGTATCAGATAATATAAAATTTTTAATCCCCGCTTTGGCCAAAGCGGGGATGGCTTTCTCCGCACACCCCAGTGCCCCACAGAACGGTTCTATATACGTTCTTTCATCCGAATGTAATCTAGTTAATTTTTCAGTAATCGCCCTAGATTGCCGAATTTTGCCCCCCATGTACCACATTAGTCCACCCCCTGTTCTTTGGTTTCTTCGCAGTTGAATATTGCCATCACCCTTCTCCAAACGATGCTTCTTTCCAGTTGGCGCCACTGCCAACGTCGACAATGAACGGAATGGAAAGGTTGAACGGGGGTCCCTGGACGTCTTCCATCGCCTTCACCATTTCGGCGGAAAAGGCTTCCCCCTCCGGGGTGTCAGGGGCTTGCCACACGAAAGAATCATGTACTGTCATTAGCAAGTGTACGATGTCGCCCCTTGCCTCGCACATCAGGTCTAGGGTCAGCATCTTCCACTTGAGAATGTCGGCGTTGCCCCCTTGGATGATCTTGGACACGGCCCGGTAAGCGAACCGGGGGCTCTCCAAACGCCCACGTCGCCCCAGTAAGGTCCTGATATAGCCCCGGCTGCGCAGGACGTCCTTGGCCTTGTTCTGAAAGTCCTTGATACCCGGGAAGGCGTCAAACCACTGGTTCCATTTTTCCGTCGCCGTCGGGATGTCCCAACCCATGTGACCGGCGAACGACTTGGGGAACATCCCCGTGAGGATACCCATGTTCATGCGCTTGGCCGTTGGGTCCCGTTCCACCTGCAGCAGTTCGGCCACGACGGCATGCATATCCTTATGGGGCGTTTGATTATACCCGTCTACGATGGCGGGTTCTTCACTGTAATGCCCGAACAGCCGGGGTTCGCACTGCGAATAATCGCCCTCGTAAAACTTGTGACCGGGGTCCGGTAAGAACGCCTTGCGAAACATCTTGGCGATTTCTTTGTCTCGCTTCGGGATTTGCTGGAGGTTTGGCCCGGAGCAGGACAGGCGCCCCGACACGGTGCCGTGTTCGTCGGCCTTCAATTGGTTAAGGTTGGTGTGGACCCGCCCGTTGTGTTCAAATTCTTCAATCAACGGGGTGATGAAAGTGTTGTCGAGATTGGACCACTTTCGTATGACCACGATGCGCTGACCCTCTGGGAAGGTCTTCAACCACTTCTCGGTGAACGAAGGATTGCCGTGGGGAACTGTTAGGGGCCAGTCCGTGTGACCGGCTTCCGTACAGTAGTTTTTCATGTCGATGGGGGACCGGACGTTAAACCCGGGCGGCAGGGCGCCAATCGCCTCTTCTACGCGGGCTTTCACCTTCGCCTGTAATTCGTGCAGATACGGGACGTCCAACCGGATCCCCCGCCGTTCCATGCGAAACAGCGTCCAAATCAGCTGGTCTTCCATGGCGCCGACCATTTCAAGCTTCTGTTCGGTCATGTCCACCTTTTGGGCGTGGTATAGCTCCAGGGTGGACACGCCGTCGCCTATGGCGTATTCAGTCGCCAGGGTGTCGTTGCCCGACAGTTCCCAGAAATGGGCCATCGACTTTTTGTCCGCGACGCACCCGAACAAATTAGCGATATGGTCGTACAGGTCTTGGCCCTTTTTGGCTGACACGCCGTGAGCCTTGGCGCAAGCGTCCAGGGAAAAGGACCGGCTGTATTCGTTGAGCAGGGCTTCGTTGTTCTGGGTGCAGGACAGGGCCCGCCCCAGCATGATACCGCCGTTCGCCGCGAAGTGGCAATCGAACTTGATGTGGTGCCCCACGGTGATGCCTACTTTGTGTTCCGTCCGGTAGGCAAAGGCTTCGGCCAGGGCCACTTCGAACCAATGTTGGACATATTCTTCCGTGGGGCTGGAGGGGGCGACGACGTTGGGGTCGGGGAGGTTCCCGCCCCCGCCGTGGCGGATTGGAGTATAAGTAACGTCAGTGGGTGTTGACCCGATCACGTACCCAATAGGAAAATTCCGCTTCCAGTCTAGGCCCGACGTCTCAACGTCGAACACCAACACAGGTGTCTCGCGCACCATACGCAGGATGTCTTCAATTTGTTGGTTCACTTTTCACCTCCATATAGAAAATGTCGCCCACGTGGCCGGGCCGCGTGTTAGTCATTCGCGCCCAACAATCGGTACCAAAAACCCAGCATTCCCCCGCTCAATAAGTTTCCCATTTATGATCACTTCACGATTCTCAGATACGTCCCAAGGAACAAAAATGTGGTACCACCCGTTATCCCGAATTATTACCTGACCCCGGGCGAATTCAAGGCGGGGCTTTACCGGCATCAAAAGCCCGGGCGTCACAATAACGAACGGGGCGGCGACCAACCCGGCGAGGAAATGCCTACGTTTCATGGCCTTGCTCCTGCGTAAAGCCGTTGGTGCGACTGATACGATACCCGTCGGGGTCGGTGAATTCGGCGCCCGGGAAATTCTTCTCGCCCAATTTGATGTCAGTGACGGTGGGCCGGGGCTGGCTTTGTTTTTGTTCCACCATGCGCATGAAAGCAACCAGGGTGACACTGCCCCTGTATTCGTCCAGGATTTTTTCTTCGGTGCGGGCGATGCGGGTGAACCAGTCCTTGGCGCTATTTATACCCAGCTCCGGATACGACGCAAACAAAAAACGCCACCCGGCTGACGACTTGCCCACGTGGAGCTGTTCGGATTGGTGCCCACAATGCGGGCAAGGCGCCTCTGCGGCGAGATAGTAATTGGTGCCCATAGTGGTGTTCCTTTCGGTTTGTTTTAAGGCGCGTATTCTATCGTGATGGCCCAACCGGTCATTAATTGGGGCTCGAACCGCTCCACCACTTGGAGCATTGCAACCACGTTTCCAGCCGTTTCCTGGCGTTGCACCACCCCGACACCCGGGTCAATACTGTCAACTAACGAAATGACGTACATCGGCTTGTCTCCGAGTAGCAGCCGGGGACCCTTGGGGGAGGATAGACCTTGGGCCCCCGGCCTATGCTAGGACTACAACCAATCCCAGCAATGCCGACTATTCTTCGTTTGGGTGTTCGCTCCGTTTGCCAAACACCGGCATAACTTTTGGGAACGGGTCCCTCGCCGCCGAACATGCGGCCTTTAAACTGTCAGGGTTGCCCTTCGCAAGGAAGGCGATGATGTCGAAACACGCCATACACGCTTCATGGGCGTCGCCCATGTTTTCGATGTGGTCAAAATTGAAACCGCCATCGGATGTGACCATATGATTAAGCGACCCAGCCATTTGAACTTCTCCCTTAAAAGTTGGGGACCGGTGGCCCCAAGGTGCCTGTGCACCACGCCTAACAGCTTGAGCCCAAAGGCGCTCTCAGACAACCGGCCCCCGTTGTCCTAGTATTTGTCGCTTTCTGCGGCGGCTTCGCCCCTGGACTCGTCGCCCACGACTTCTTCTTCATTCTGGATAACGTAGGACGAAAGGGCCGTGCGCAGTTCGTTCGCCATCGCGAACAGTTCCTCCGACGCGAACCCGTTGCTCTGGACGGCCCAGTTCTTGAAGTCCTGGCCGTCAGAGTTGGTGTCGTTCGTGGGCTTGGCCAGGAACACCAGGGCTTGCATCGGGCGCCCGGCTGCGCGGTGCAATTCGATCTTGTCGTTGATGCCCTTTTTGGCCTTGCGAATCTGGGACCGGGTCATTGAAATGACAGCGGGGCCCCAGTCCAGGTGGTCGGGCAACAGGACGAGATACTCGTAGAACAGCGTCGCGGCGGGCGGGCTGTTGAGGTTGTCGGGGTCGTAGGTGCCCCACTTGTCAAGGCCCGACTGCTGGACATTCAAGTCGGAAATGGTCCAGGTGACGGGGGTCTTTTGGCCCTTGAGTTTGACGTCCCAGGAACCGGTGACGTCCCATTCGAAGAAGTTTTCGGCGCGGGCCAAGATACCCTGGCCGTCTTCCAGCGGCGCCACCAACATGTACTTCTTCTTGCGGGAGCAGATGACGAAATTCAACTCCGTGCCGACGGCCACGTCGAAGCCGGTGTGCCAGAATACGCCAGCCTTCGCGGTGTCAAATTCCTCGCACTCCTTCGACAGACCCTGCAGCAACTTAATGCGGGGTACGACGACGTCGCTGGAGTCGAAATTGTCCTGGGGCTGTGCGGCCCCCTTTTGTTCCATCGCCTGAAGGTAGCCGGGCTTGGTGTCCGACGTCAGGGCGACTTCTTGTTTCGCGGGTTTACGTCCCATATCTACTTCTCCTGTTTGCATGCGGGGGTGATCAGCGATCAGTTCCCCGTGGGTGGTTACTTCGGGGTGTACTTGGACATCCCCGTGGTCTTGTAGTTGTTGAACTTAAAGGTGTCTTCGGGTGGATCCATGCCGTTCTCCAACACCCAGTCCTTAAAGAAGGATGCTAGGGTCCCGGCGTTGACAGTTTCCGTAATCAACTCACTGGCGCCGTGGTCCTGGAGCCATTTGAACCCCAATTCCTTGTCGACGATACTGGCCGAATATTTGGTGACGGTGTAGAAAGACCGGGCCACATCAGGCACGGCCACTTTATCAACACCCGCTTTTTCCAGCATGCCGGGGATGATGCCCTTGTCCATACGATCCTTGACCGCATACAGCCGTTTACGAGCGGCATCAACGATGTCGTACCCGTTTTTGACTTTGAAGTATGCGATGAGGGTTTTTTGGACGTCGGGGTTCTTGTCGAGGAAGCCTAAGTAGGTTTCAATCGTATCTACCAGGGCGTCTATCTCGCGGGCGATGCTATCGAACTTTCCGTCTGCGTCCATTGGTTTTTGTCCTGGTTTGTTTTGGGTGGGCCCGCCCCAGTAAGGGGGAAGGGGCGGGCCCGTTCACTATCAGAGAGGTTTCTGTTTAAGGGGGCCTACTACGGCCTTTTCGTAGCGCGCCCTTGCCCCGACCATCGGGGCTACTTCTTCTTGGCGCCGTTGCCCTTCTTCTCGTCGGGCGCGACGGGCTTCGCCTTGGCGATCTTTTCGCCACCGAGAGTTTCCGTCGGCTCCTTGGGGCACCCGGCGAGGAAGTCTGCCGGGGGCGTGAGCTTCTGGTTCTTGATGTCGAGCAGACCGTGGCGGCGACGGGCCCGGGCACGAAGCATGTTGCCAAGGTCCATGCGGGCCCTTCCGGCGCCCTTCTTGCCGTCCTTGACCATCTTCTTCTTGTCGTCAACGATGCCGTTTTTGTTCAGCCCGTTGATTTCGCACAGGGCGTACAGGCGGTCCATGTCCAGCTTGCCTTTGTCGTCCTTGCAGCTGGAGTCAATGAGTTCGGCCACCCAGTCTTCGGCGCCCTTGTAGGGCTTCGGCTTGGGGGTTTCGTTGGTCTTGTCGGGGGTCGCGTCGGCCATGTTATCTACCTTCCAGTTTGAGGGGTCACACTGTCCCACGAGTATAACCTATCTGGGCCCGGGAGTCAAGGGGCCCGGGGCGGAAGTCTCACCCAACAGGCTATAGAGGATCGCCGCTGTAAATTCACGTCGCTTTTGCGTCCCTAAGAGAGAAGCGATTTTAGTCCCGTCGGCGGCGACCACGTAGGCAAATCCGCCACACCATTCTATCGACCAGGGAAGGGGCGGTGACGTTTCGTTGCGCTTTGGGGCTTGGGGCTCTTCTTCCACCCACACCCGACGCCATCGGGATAAAGTGACTGGGTGGTCTAAGGCCTCTTCCTCTGACAAAAACCCACACCGGATGATGTGAACAGTTCCTTGATGGGTTTCACACATCACTCTGAAAGTCATGCCAACCCCTCCCTAAACCAAAATCGCAACAAAGAACAGAAACGCAACCATCCCGAACAGCATCAACCCCGCAAAGATGGCGACTGCTTGACATTTTCGGACCATTTTTCGTTCAGCTCGTCGTTCACTGCGCGGAAGTTGTAGAAAAGGCGTCGCACAACCCGAATACATCGCCCCTTCTCGCTGATGCGCCCGAGTGCGTGGCGCCCTATTAAGCCCGGAACCACCCGCCTCATTGAAAAGGTGAAGGCCATATAGGGCACCCTGTCGTGGCCCGACAAACAGAAATCTTGCCAGAGCGCGTAGGCGGCTACTTTTCGTTTCCATCTTTCTTTTCCTTTGTAGTCGTACGCCTCCCAGAACCTTTCGGGGTGGGCCAATTGACAGCCGTCCTCAACCCGCCCCCGCCACCATTCGCGCACCAGGGCGTCCACTTCGCGTTGCTTTAACTTACCGGAGGGGGTGAGGACAAATCGTTTGCGTTGCATGCTTAAACCCTGGTTACTTTCACCCGGGCGAATTCGGCCAGACGGCACATCATGGCCGTGCCAACGCCCCCGGCAAATGCCACCACGCGATCCGGCTTGCCCTGCTCCAACATGGCCTTGTTGCGGATGAACCCGGCACTTTTGCCGTGTTGCGCCCAGTCTGCCGGGAATTGTTCCACCGTGATTTCGTGGGCGTAGGCCCAATCTGCGGCCATTTTGTCGGCGCCCCGGGCTTCGCCTTCAATCAACGTCGTAACAGGAGTTTCCTGGTGGATCGCGTCCAGGGTCCTGTTCAATAGGGCCCGGTCCCTGAAGTTCCTGCCGCCGCATACTAAAAGTTTCATGACTTGCTCCTTCTAAATGTTGCCAATATCGGGCATCGCCACCCGAATGCTTGTTATTGCCGTTGCCCGTTCCTTACGCTCTTCGTCAGTGGGGCCGGGGGGTGAGTCATCCTCTGTGGGTTTGTTTTTCGAATACCTTGTCTTCCGCCCATCCCGGGCGATAGTCCCACCAGTGACTTTGTACGGCTTGGTGGCGTGGGGGCACTCTGCCGTCCGTTCGCCTGTTTCGATGATTTCGATGACCCGCCAATTATGGGCGTAAACTTCAACTTGAATGAACTCACCTTTGGTTAGCCTCTGGACAGTGTTACTACCACCGTCGATCTGGTGGTTGAATGGTGCCCTGTCGCCCCGCTTCGCCGCCGCCTTAAGAATTTCGAGGACCGCCTGTTCTCTGTCGCTCACGGCTTTTCTCCCCGTAGTTCAGCCCGCACCCGCATTAGGATGATGCCTA
>Ga0233437_1005105_pt1 | contig 14647 bp, 17 predicted proteins | sample SI_122_August201_FD_182714 | JGI IMG/M metagenome (GOLD analysis project Ga0233437, IMG submission 182714) | Seawater microbial communities from Saanich Inlet, British Columbia, Canada - SI_122_August2016_200_MG | ecosystem: Environmental > Aquatic > Marine > Inlet | place: Canada: British... | reverse complement strand
TCCTGATGATTCCGGAAATGATCTGAAAAGTGGTAAACTTTCCGCCGGAATGGGTGGCAGGTTTAGCCCGGAATTAGTGGCAGGTTTCAACCGGAATGGGTGGCAGGTTTGCGCCAGAATCTACACCAGCCTCCCTCTTTTCGCTGTATCATGCTTCATCATAAACGCCCTATTTACAAACCTAAATTGCGCTAACTGCGGGGTTTATGGGTTAGCTTAATAAAGGTACTCAATCAATGCCTACCGGAAAATGTAAACTGTGCAATAGTGATAAAGAATTAAAGGATTCACACAGCATTCCCAATGCCATGTTTCATAGAATCCTCAAGGCCAATAATGGCTCGGCAATTACCTTTCAGGATGATGCAAAATCACGGGTTAGACGCAGTTCAGACAGCTGGAGCGAGTATCTTCTATGTGCTGATTGTGAGAGGTTTCTAAATGAAGAATATGAGCAATATTCTATATCAGTTTTGCGTAATGCTTTAAACTCAGTCGCAATATCAAAACATAAGAGTGGTGTTACATTTGAATCTCTGGATGGTGAAAGATTTCAACTCTTCTTAATCTCTATTATGTGGAGGGCAGCTGTTTCAAGCCTGGAAGTCTACTCCAAAGTTGAGCTACGTCAACGGTGGGCAGAAGAAATAAGAGACGGTTTGCTCAACCATAGGAAAATACGCGCAAATCTTGTAGAAACAAGAATATCAAGATTACACGACAAGACCCAAAATGGTTACACCTCAGAAGAATTGAAGAATATTCTTGTGTCACCATTCTTGCGAAGGCATGAGAAGAGCATTTCGTACTGTTTTCTACTTGAAGGATTCTTTGTTGAATTTCTCCTTCCTGGGTCAGAATTAAAGGATGGGAATGAATCAGGAATGATAAGACCAAACAAAGGAGTTCTGTTAATTCCATACATTGACATATTCAACATACCTGAAGTTGTAAATCTGATGGCTACAGCATTGGGGAAACACTTTAACGGAAGATCAACTATAAAAAGCTAACCAGTCGCTCCACATAGACAACGGGAACAGTCCCGCTGCAAGTGAGCTTAGCTTAGGCATTCATATAATATCTGAACTTCGAATTTATAGGCAGAATTACAAATCCCGCTATGTATTACTTTGCGAATAAAGGACTATTTATCAGACAGATTAGTAATGGAAGGTATACCATTGAGGATGTGTTTGGTACTTGCTTACTTCCGTTTCAATCTACAGAAGGAGAATTGGATACGGTTACGGAAAAAATAGCCAATGTAAAAAAATTGGTGCCCGTTGGAATAACCTCTGAGTTTCCAGATCTTTCCGACTTTAAGTGGAGTGAATTAGAATATCTTTATATAGCACATATTGATTACGGGTTTTTGAATAGTCTTATTGGCGACAAGGAGCGAGACCGTTATCAATCTATTATAGGGCTATTTCCTGTAGGGTACCTTGACTGCGGATATGGTGATGGATCAAAGGATGTATTGGAGCATATTCATAGAAATTTTCAAGAATTTTGCGAAGATGAAGGCTTTCCAATACAGGATAGGGACTTGGCACTATTTCTTACAACCAATCAGGTAAAGAGAATATGCAACGATATAATGTCGCTTATGAATCGCTCTATATCCTCATTTGCAGATATTTTGAGATGCCAACGCACTTGCATTGCAAAATCACACAAAGCGATTGAACAGCTTAATTCTAAAGAGATAATCCATCATGGTCATGATTCTTACCAAGCTGCCTCTGCCGTTACCTCTTTGGTTATATCTCTTTGTTCATCATTAGACCTTTCTGCAAAACTCGTTCAATTTATTAACGCTGTCGACGGTACGAATCTGGCCTACAAGCCAGCAAGAGATAAACAATACCATGAAATAAGGAAGATAAAACCAAAGATGCTTAGCGAGAATGTGATTAAAGGCATCCATAGGTTACAGGAATTAAATAGAGCGATCCCTGAGATAATCCAACTCCGCAATGATCTTATACATTCTACGTCTGCTCTTGAACTTGAAAAAATATATGTTGGTATTGGAACCGACGAAATTAACGAGTTGCCTTTATACTACTCGGCGCAATACGCGAGAGACTGCCTGGAATCTGGCCAGCCAGTGAGATTCTTAGGCAGAGACTATTTTGTAGAAAACAAACAGGACATTGAGATGAAAGCGCTTTCTTGGATTAATTGTGTTTTTGAATATCACCTGAAGGTCGGTGAATATATTCATAAGCACTTACAAGGCTTTTAGTATATCTATGGACATTAATTTATTTAAAATGTTTGGTCAAGTTGCTGGTATTGGTGGGATTGCTTTAGGAATCTTCCTTTATCTTTTTAAAGATTTATTAAAGAAAATTAAAGTTCCTGGGTTAAAACGAGAACAATGGTTTAAGGTAATTATAATCTTTATGGTTTTAGTTTGGCTTTTGGCGATAATAGGAATAGGAGCGTGGCTGTTTTCAATCTATTTAAATCCTGACACTACAAACCTTAAATCTTTCACACTACCAGGGTCAAAATCCGCTCATTTTACAAAAGAACTTCTGAAGCGGCATACTGAGCTTTCTAAAAGATATCGTTTAGTTGAAAACCATGTACAAATTGCTGATTTATGGGAGCAAATGTTCGAGAAAGGAAGAATTTTATATAATGTAACCCATGGAAGCGTTACAGTGCTATTCGGCCAAAACAATGAATTTAAAAAATTTGAAACAATTGATGCATTAGTAAGCTCGGGGCCTGGAATGGCAACAATACATTGGAATGTCGTTAATCAAATGATAGAAACAATCATTGATAAGCAAAACAATCATAAATACAAAGAATTGATTGAAGCCGGACTAATAAGGGGTGGAATTGGTACGATTTATCTGCGTGAAAGTTTGTATCCCTATCTTGGATATCCTGTTGCAGATAAATATGAATTTTTGACGAAAGATGTGATTCTTATTGATGGTGGCTTTTACCAACTAGTTTCTGGCTTACCTAATAGAAGGGCGTATGCAGAACCAAGCATTGCTTTCGAATTGAATTATCAGACAGGAAGGTTCCGACGTTATGTTTTACCTTTTTTTGAGTAATTAAAATCTAACCTGACAATGCACTGGATACCCAACGCTGGCGCGTTGTCTACCAGTGATTTCACCGTTAGGCACAAAAAGGAACCCAGAAATGGCTGATGCATTTATATCTTACAGTAGCGCGATATTTCAGAACATCTATGGTTCTTTTGGTAAGGCTGCATCAATTTTTTTCGATCGAATCATAATTCAAGTCCCAAAAGCTGATTTTCTTGAAAAGATTTTGGATCGGCAAGTCGAAGATAAAGAATTTAGTCTGGAAGTAGCAGATAACCTCAAACAAATCTGGATTCCTGTTCATAAAATTCTTCCAGAATATCAATTTTTAGATAATCCCTGGGAAAATGAAGATAAAAATTTGATTGAAATAGCAGCAGATGTAACAATAGAGAATACTAAAGCCGGTGACGAAAAGATTGATGTAAATCACCCCGGCTTTAGGCACGAAGTCGCTTGGGCTGGCGCTGGCCTAATTGATGCTGTTGCAGTATGGAATTGTGTTCATTCTATATCCCCATGCACTATCCTTCCAGATTCAAGAGAACAAAATGTTATTGAACGCTTATTTGGTTTAATTCAGCCCTCAGAAGATGTAACATTGTTTAGTGAAATCACTGAAAATGAAATACCAGATTTTGCTGCATATCAATGGGAAAAAGTAGTTGATCTGCGCAACAGTCAGTTCTTAGAAAACTTCAGGAAAAAACTAAGTGAGCTGTTATACCTTGTGCAGAAATCAGATAATAAATCAGCTTTAGAAATATTAAGGGAGATTGAGCTAAAAGATCTAAGGGAGCTTGCGAAATCTGTAAAGCCTTCAACAAAAAGTACTATTATTAAATCCATATTAAGCAATTTACCACTTCCTATTCCTGTCAATCCCGTTTCAGTTGGCGTCGGATATAAAGACGTGAAAGACTCATTCGACCGAAAAGATAGATTCGGTTGGCTATATTTTCTAATGCACTTAAAAGAGGAGGGTCCCAACCTTAAAGGATAGAGACCGATCCTGATAAGGTCGGACTCTATCAGTTGTTCAAGAAGCCCGGTTTTCGAGATACTGGGTATAGGGTAATGATTCGATATTTGGTAAGGGATCAGGATCTGGAATCCACAAAAATAGCGGTTCCAAAGGATAGCCAAGGGAGGAGATGTATAAAATCAGCCTTGATTTTATGTGCAAAATTGTTTTGTATAGCACTCGAAGGCTGATTCAGCTTTAATGGGGCATAGCAGTCCTGAGCCGTTTTAATTGATTAAAACGATCTTTTTGAGTTATCAGTTTTAAGGTTCGCCGCTTTTTTTATCCGGCCCCGGATTGAATCAGTTTAAAAGGTAGAATCGAGGCGACATATTTAAGTGTACCGCCGCAATGGATGCATATTGGCGGATCGAATGGTTCGATTTTTCTTTCGGGTTTGGTGATTACAATAGCGTGGAGCCGACCTCGTAACCTCGGCGGCTCACTCTTAACGTAGCGCTTGTATCGGTTAAGCAAAACACAAATGGCAGATTGTAAGCATAAAAGAGTCGATCTCCTGAATCCCTATGAATATATTCGAAAGTATCGATGTATTGATTGTGGAAATGTTATGATGTGTGATTGTGACGAAGATTTTGCTATAAAGTACCTTCCTCACCAAATAAAAAAAACGACAGAGCTAGAGAGTAAAACAAGGGTGCCTGTAACAATTGGCTTTCAAAAACATGTCTGCGATAAATGCAGAGGGCTTCTAGAAAAAACGTACCCTAAGGCAGAGATATATTGGAGAGAATCAAAAGTACATCGCTATTATTGGAGAGAGATTGCATTTGAAACAATAAAAAGGTTTGAAAATTGGTCACGCAAAGAAGGCTATAGTGATTGGCTAAAAGCAATGCTCGCGCACAAGGATGTGCATACACAGATTGAACGTGAGGTGGTAAAGGAGATCAATGAGCTTCATAAGAGGGAGCCTAAATATTCATATGAAGAAGAATCACAAAACGAAATAATATCAAAGTACAAAGTCGAGGTAATTAATCTGGATGGAGTTTATATCAAGACGCCAAACCGCAAAGTCAGCATATTAAGCGGTATAACAATATGCTCTGCTGAGGAATTTGTAAAACGATATTTAAACGACCTTGGATTCGACGTAATTGTTACTGAAAGCGTTCCTTTTCACGTGATTTTTGGCGTTTTCATGTGGCTATTAATTCAAGATCCAACTGATAGGCTAAACCGTTTGGCTTCGTTTGGCGACAGGGATGCCTTTGATGAAGGAACTGAAGGGAAACTTATTTCAACTTTTTTACCAGAGGATTTTGGGTCATCAGGGTATTATGAAAAAAGGAAAGAAGCGATTAAAAAGCATCTTAGCTCGATTCCTGAAGATAAAGATGAATTATTTTGGACTTTTGATTATTGGATAGAACCCAGCAGCGATTTTAGACAATATTTGTGGGCTCATCGTCAGATCGACATTGAGACAGCAAAAAAGCTATTAAATATTTTACCTCCGAAGATTATCAAAAATATACTAAAGTTTTTAATTCAGGATTATTACGGCAGGTATCTAGGCTGGCCTGATATGTTAGTATTTCGTGATGAACAATATTTCTTCGCAGAGGTAAAATCATCCAAGGATAAATTAAGAAAAAATCAGAAAGATTGGATTCGAAATAATGCGCTATTTTTGAATTTGCCCTTTAAGGTCTATAAAATTCATAAAAAGGCTCAATTTGAAAATATTAAAGATGCCCAAAGCGCAAACAAAGGCATTGAGGAGGACGCTCGTTAACTCGCGCCTCTCATGCCTCTCGTTCTGCGAAAGGAAACTATGCCTGTTCCGAACCACGTAATATTTGGACCTTCTCACGACGCTAAAGCAGAGTACAATTACGGCAATGTCCGGGAATTAGAAGAATCTGCACAGTTTGAGGCAGTCCATTTTCGAATCTCAAACTTTTTCAATAACCAGGTGAGTGAATTAGCTATCCAAGAAGATGGCAAGAAGAAGGTTTATTCTCCATTTCCGTTATTTTTATTGGGGTGTGTCGGAGGTGAAACACTGGGACGCTTATACTTCGGGCGGGAACGTAAGGAAGGTGAAAACCGCGAAGATGTACAGCGAGAAGGATTTATTAAAGCCTGTTCTAAATTACACCAGAAATTTGGGAGACCTCTTCCCAAAAATCAAAAAAATGGGGGTCAAGTCCGCTCTTGACCTACTTTGATGAGAATGAGATTAAGAGGCATTATGTCACGACCACTTCGAATCGAATATCCCGATGCATGGCACCATGAGCTAAGAGCGGACTTGATCCCGGAACGGGCTTCCTTCGGAAGGTCCCTCGCGGTTCCGCCTCCCGCTCAAAGTCCGGGATTTTCGACTTGCCTTCGGCTAATGTTTATGTCAATGATATTAAAGGGGTCAAGTCCACTCTTGACTTCCATCCTCGGCGATGATACCAATTATGCTATGGCACGCCCGCGTAGATATAGATTTGGCCCGCAGAATGGAAAAGTTTCAAGATTCAATTTAAAAAGGCCAAGAATGGACTTGACCCCATTCCGATGATTTCGATCTTGAGGGCTGCACAACAGATGAGGCGGAAACGGCGATTGAATGGGTGGAGTCAAACCGCCCCTGGAGTCCCATTGACCGGGCAACATCCCTGAGTGATCTACGGTATCTGTGCACAAAGATCGATCTATTCGACCTGGAGACACCCCCGGAGTTGGCGATCTATGCCGAATATGCATGGGTGAGTCTGGGTAATGGGGGCTATCGGTTGGGCCTGACAGAAGGCAATGCCATTGCAGTCGTACCCACCATTCTGGACAAATGGGAAGTGCAGCTTCGTCAACGGGGAAGAGAAAAGACAACAACGAGTAAAACCGACCTCCGTTCCGCAATTCTGGCGGCCGAGAGCCTAGTTGAGAATCAGTTTGCCGATTTACTGCCTCTGGTCAAACTCCGCACCAGCTGGCGGCGGGCACCGGCCACTGATAAACAGATCCGGGTGCTTCGTCACAGTAAAATAGAGGTGCCCGCCGGACTGACCAAGGGACAGGCCAGCCATCTGATCGGTATGCTCAACTGAATTGAATGTCCCACCCAGCATTCCATCACGCCACTATTCCACATGATAACCGAGATAAGCATGGCGTAACTTTTGATGAGGCGACAACGGTATTTAAAGATTCACAGGCACTGTCCTTATTTGACTCAGACCACAGCGAAACCGAAGAAAGATGGATAACTATGGGTATTTCTGAGAAGGGCCGTTTGCTTATTTTGATCCATACATTTCGAGAAGAAAGTGATAATGCGGTTGAAATCAGAATTATTTCAAGCCGGAAAGAAACAAAACACGAAACCAAAACATATGGTGGATAGCCATGAGAAAAAAATATGATTTTTCAAAAGGTGAAAGAGGTAAGTTTTATCATCCTGATTTGAAGCTGAACATTCCAATTTATCTTGATGAGGAAGTTTCAACTTTTGTAGAGAAAATCGCGTCGAAAAAGGGGGTTGATCGATCCTCGGTCGTAAATGAGCTTCTCAAGGGCGACATAAAACTTGCCGAGGCAATGGAATAAATTCACCTTCGGCGAACCTGTCATTGGAGCGGACGCGGAATAGCATGGAATGCGCGACATTCTATACTCTTTATGTCAAGCACTTTGGAATGCGGGATGTCCATAAAACAATAAATAATCATTTTTGATTATTAAATTATGGTCGTCCCGCAATATAGGTCACAGTAGCATTAGAACCACACAACGGTATTCGAAAGTGTCAAACCTGAAGGTACAGCGCGACTATCACAAGGCAATGCAGATTGTGATGCAAAGAACGAAGCTGCCGGAAATCACTTGATATAAAGGGGTCAAGTCCACTCTTGACTTCCATCCTCGGCGATGATACCAATTATGCTGTGGCACGCCAGCGTAAATATAGATTTGGCCCGCAGAATGGAAAAGCTGCAAGATTCAATTAAAAAAGGCCAAGAATGGACTTGACCCCATTCCTAATGACGTGCCGGACCTGATCCAATAGTTTCATTATTAAATCCTTTTTAAGTAATTATTCAGGTTTAAATATTGACAACTAATTGGAAACATGCACAATGAAATCGAGTTATTTTCTAAGTATCCACAATGTTGCTAATTACAAACGTACAAAATGCTATAATGCAACATTTTTTTCACTTCGACATATTTTTCAAATCAATATAAAGGGGGGTCAAGTCCGCTCTTGACCTACTTGGATGAGAATGAGATTAAGAGGCATTATGTCACGATCACTTCGAATCGAATATCCCGATGCATGGTACCATGAGCTAAGAGCGGACTTGCCCCCGGAACTTTGTTGACTTCTGTCATACGATCAGGGTCCGGTTGCCCGAGCCCTCAGCACAAGGCAGCATGACAGATCTCCCGGGGTGAACACGTATCTTTCGGCACGCGAGTACCGAGTATACCTATCTGGGCTAAGATGGATAGAGGACTTTACCGTGTGTTGCCGGCTCGTCCCACCAGACCCGCCTAACTCGGTTTCTGTAAGTTACCCCGTGCCTTTGCGGTTCTGTTTCAAACCGTATCATTCAAATTTTCTGTTGACATAAGGCAGACATGAGCATATATTATTATCATGAAATACTTGAATTGGAATTCTGGGAAAAATGAAATTTTAAAACGTGAACGCGGAATTTCCTTCGAAGAAATAGCTTACCTGATTGAATCAGGGCAGGTAATCGGAATTGAGGAAAATCCAAGACGGCCTAATCAGAAAATGTATATTTTGGAAATTGAGAACTACGCCATTATCGTACCTTACGTGGAAAATGATAATGAAATATTTCTAAAAACTGCCTTTCCAAACCGGAAATACACAAAACGATACGGCTTAAAGGGGGACTGATGAAAGAAATAAGTAAAAAGGCATTTAAGCCGATTGATCAGGAAGAAAAAGATTTGATGGAATCAATCGAACGTGATGAGTGGCAGACTGTTAAAGATATTGACCAGGAAAGAGAAAAGGCAATAGCCGCTGCTCGAAATACCTTGAAAAAAGATAAACGTATAAATCTCCGTCTTTCTCAAAAGGATTATCACCAGATTCAGGTAAAGGCCATTGAAGAAGGCATACCCTATCAAACTCTTATTTCCAGTCTTGTGCATAAATATCTGAATGGTTCATTGGCTCCAAGATCATAGGAAGGGAACATATAGGGATAGGGACGCCCATCACTGAGCGCCCCTCCCACAGCACCGGACATATAGGGGTCATGTCCGCTCTTGACCTACTTGGTATGGGATGGGGGTCAAGTCCGCTCTTGACCTACTTGAATGAGAATGATATTAAGAGACATTATGTCACGACCACTTCGAATCGAATATCCCGATGCATGGTACCATGTCATGAACCGAGGCAGACGTGGTGAGGATATTTTTTCGGATGAGCAGGACTATGTGATGTTTACGGAGTTGCTGAAGGAAACTTCAGAAATGTGGAACATTCGAATCGCCGCATTCGGCCTTGTGCTGAATTATCACCACATGCTGGTCCAGACCCCGGAAACAAACATATCAAGAAGCAATATGGGGGTCAGGTCCGTATTTGACTTTTTAAACTAATAATGGCAGCTAATTTGCAGCTGACCTGGGATCACAAGTTTGCCTTCTGGTTGGAGAAGTTAGCCGAATCGATCGGGAAAAGCTAAGTGCGGTTTTGACCCCTTACAGTGTTCACAGGTCGGCGAGGAGCATGCCGCCTATGACACTGGCGTTAACGCGACATAAAAAAAGGAAATGCTACAATGAACCGAAGGGGAGAAAAAATAGGTTGGACAGGTGGCTGGATAGGTGGGTTTATTTGGATACTTGTTTTTGCTATTATTTTGCTTTTTCAGGGTCGGGGAATTTATGGGGTGACTGCTTTCGTACTTTTTTTTCTTGCAATAGTATCAATCGTCAAACTTTCACCATGGAAACATCCAGATACAAAATATTGGAAATTAATGGTTCCAATATACTCCATTTTTTTAATATCTGTCATTTTAATCGTATATGTTTTAGATGGTTTTGATGATCTTTCAAAAATACAATACGGATTGTGGATATTTCCTTGTTTATCACCAATTTTCATATTGGGAAATAAGAAATGGAATTAAGGTGCTAACAAATTAATTCACGCAGACCGCAGTAAGCAGTAAAAGTGGACGTTGGTTCTAAAACGGCTTGTGGCCCAACAAATCTGTTCAAGATGGTTCAATACAAAACGTTTCTATTCGCTTGATGCGTTTTCATGAAATATGATAGTATGCCACTGGCTTTTCATGTCATAAGGAGCGGGGGCAACTAAATTACATCTTTCACTATTTATGGATAAATCGCTTAGGAACCACCGTCCCCTTTTATGATGCATGTATCGAAAAGACGGAGCCCATAGGGATAGGGACGCCCATCGCTGAGCGCCCCTCCCACACCACCGGACGAACGGGTCACGTATCCGGCGGTTTGGCTGCTCAAGGCAGGCACAGATATAACGTCATCTGCCCTACCGGGCCTTAAAAGCAAGACGATACCGGCATTTCAGCGACTGCTGCATGATGCTGATAAGAACATGCTCTTTGATAGCCACAACCATTTACCCAGGCCATTCGGTTGGGACCGTTCGGGCCTTCGTCGGGGTGAGACCTCCGCGTCTATTTCATCGCAGCTCGTTTCCACCGACCAATATGCTCTCTGCTGACTTCTGCTACGCGATAGTCTCCCCTTACGGTTCGCTCAGTCCTTTAATGGACACGCGGCAGATCTCCCGGGGTAAACACGCATCTTTCCGCACACGAACACCGAGTATACCTACCTGGGTTAAGATGGATAGAGGACTTTACCTTGTGTTGTCCGCCGGAGACGGATCCCACCAGGTCCGCCTAACTCGGTTCTTGTCCATCGCCCCGTGCGTTCGCGGTGCCCTGCCTCGGCAGGGCGGCTTCCTCCCCGAGCACCGTCACCGGATACCCAGTTGCCATACCGCTATACCCTTCGCCTCCATCCGGCTGGGTTTGGGACTTGATGAGCTTCAAAATTAAGGGTAAACTCAACGCACCCTTAAGAATGCGTGCCGTGCCCGGCACACAACCAATAAATTCAGTTGACGCAAAAAGTCGCGCCACTGTTTAGGTCGTTCGCTGTTCACCAAGCGGTACTTAAATAAAACCTTACTACACAAAAAAGGAGTTAGAATGATATTCAAGAGAGTCGACCATGTAGAAATTGTACCAAGGAATGCAGAAACGACCATTGACTTCTATGTCAACATTTTGGGTTTTAGAATTAAGAACCGAAATGAAGTCAAAATGCCGCCCATGAGAGAGGTTATTTATCTTGAACTCGGCGATACGGTCATAGAGATTATCTCCGTAGATGATCCCAAGTCAAAATCAGAAACTCCCTGGGAGGTTGGATACAGGGGCATTGCTCTTGAGGTGGACGATATGGCTAAGGCGGTGGATTATCTGAAGGGCAAAGGAATAGCTATGGCCCAGGGGCCAATAGACCTGGGCGATTCATTCCGGGGAGAGACAAGAGACCCGGATGGACTTATTATTGAACTCCGACAGTGGAAATAACATAACTGAGCCCTCAGCGAACATGGTCTTGGGGATGTCCATTGGATTATTGTTTGAATTTATTCATCCTAACTTTTTAGTGTACCGGACGCTCGAAGTCTCGCGTCGGTGATCAAATCGTTATATGTGAGGATAGAGTGTGGCAACGGTAACACTAAAGATATTGTTAGTGTACGGGTATCCAAAGAGATTTCGTGCCGCTGAGTTTTCAAATTGGACAGGTAAAGCAACAGACCAGTCAAGTGGGGCAGCCTGATGACATCACCGAAGCGCGTTATGATCGTAGCCTGGGGTAGCCGAGGCGACCTGCAACCTGTCGCCTCACTGGCACTGCAGCTCAAGAAGGCGGGCCGGGACGTCCTCGTTTTTGGCACGCCTCCTGCGACCGATCTGATTCAGGCCAATGGCATTGATTGTGTGGTTGCCAAAGAAAATGTCGAAGCGTTTGTTGAAAATCTGTTTGGACGTGCCGACCTTTCGGACCGTACTATCGGTGGCTTGATTAAGCTGGCCAAATTTGCGAAGGAATATCTGAACAGTGCGGACTACGTGGCCACGCAAAAAGCCGACATGAAGAGCGCGTTGGCAGCGGCGCAGAACTTCAAGCCCGACGTGCTTGTTGGGCCCAACCTGATCTACGGTCCCTTTATGTGCATTGCTGAAGCACTGCACATTCCTGTGGTCACCTATGATTTGCAGGTCAATCACCCGACCTCTGAGTTTCCACTCTTCACCATGGAGGTGGGAAAGGTCCCCAAGTTTCTCAACCGCAGCCTCTACGTCATTAAGGCGTTGGTTTACCCGAAGACCATCAAACCCAAGTTCGACATGATGCGTGAGATTTGTGAGCTTCCACTCGACAAGTACACCGATGGCTCACGGCTCAAGGTGTGGCCACACAATTTGCCGCAGATCTGCGCGGCCTCTCCAAGTTTGTGCCCACAGCCTGCGGACTGGCCCGCCCAGAAATATATGAGCGGCTGGTGGTTTCTCTCAAGCGGCAGCGACTACACGCCCCCGCCTGAACTCGTCGACGTCCTCAAGCATAGGCCGGTCTACATCGGTTTCGGTAGCATGAAGGGCAACCCAGAGTTTTGCACAAGGCTCTCGACTTTAGCGATCAAGAGCCTGCAGCTCGCCGGAGCCAAGGGCGTGCTCTTAGGGGGCTGGGCTGGGCTGACCCGCGCAACCCTCGACACCTCGACAGACGAGGGTAAGAGTCTTCACACGTGGGCGGAGGAGAATGTCTTCGAAATCGAATCGTGTCCGCACGACTGGCTGTTTCCGCAATGTTCGGCTGTTGTTCACCACGGCGGTGCCGGCACACTGGCCGCTGGTATTCGTGCCGGCTGCCCGACAATCGTTTGCGCGACACAAGGCGACCAACCGTTTCATGGGTCAATTGTGCAGGCTCGGGGTATTGGCAGGTACTTGGGGATGGTGGGCTCTGCGAAGCTGACGGCTGAGAGTATAGCAGCGGGCATCGAGGAGGTGACGACAGACCAATCAATCATAGCTACCGCACGATCTATTAGTGTGCAGGTCCAGTCGGAAGACGGGGTGGAGAATGCCATCAGCTTTATCGACAAGATGGCGACGTCATTCTCATATCCATGGCCTATCAAAAATGAACCGTAATGGATCTTGTATGGGGGTCCGCTCTTGACCTACTTGAATGAGAATGATTTTAAGAGACATTATGTCACGACCACTTCGAATCGAATATCCCGATGCATGGTACCATGAGCTAAGAGCGGATTTGACCCCGTAACACGGCTTTAATTTATGGACCCGGGTTTCGCACGGACATATGGGGAGCTAATATTATGACTCTAAAATCAAAAATTACGCTAATCCTGCTCTGTGTTTTTATACTTTATGGCGTGGTGGATTTTGGTATTCAACGTTTCATTATTTTCCCAAGCTTTTTAGCGCTCGAACGTGAGGAAGCTATAACGGACGTGAAACGTTCCGTGGAAGCACTTCAACGAGAAATCCATTTCCTTGACTTCCTTGTTTGGGATTGGGCCGCCTGGGATGATACCTACGAATTCATCGAAACGCGATCCGATGCGTATATTAAAGCCAACCTCATCTTGGAAACATTTGCTGATGATGACCTCAATGTGCTCTACTTTGCTGATACCAGCGGCAAGGTCATTTGGGGAGAAACACGTGACCGGCAAACAGAAATTACCCACTTACCCGAATTCCCCAGAGACGCGCTCCCTGCGAACCACCCTCTCCTTTCTTATAAGAGGCAGAACAAACCATTGGCAGGGGTTAAAATTGCCGGTGTTTATAATACCAGGAAAGGCCCCATGTTGATTTCCTCCCGCCCCATATTAACCGGCCAAAGTGAAGGGCCGATTCGGGGTTCTGTAATTATTGGAAAATATCTCACTGATAAAATTATCAAGAAACTTGTTGAGCAAACCCAGGTTGATTTTCAGATTTTCCCCATTATGAATGGCGCCTTGCCTGAGCCCCTAAAAAATATCCCCAACCGGATAACAGATGAATCCCGGTACTTGATCGAATCATCCAGCGCGGATTATGTCGATGCATACACGACACTCTCTGATATTAAAGGAGATGCAGCGTTACTGCTAAAAGCCAAAATTCTCAAAAACATATCAGCGAGAGGGTATGCCAGCATGCATTATGCGATGTACTCATTCCTGGCTGCCGGATTCGGTGTGCTCATTGTGATCTTTCTACTCTTACGCTTTTTAGTTTTCGGCCCAATAAAGGATTTCACAATTCGTATTCATTCAGGGGGTATGCCGAGTCATTTTCAGACCAGACAGACCCGATTGTAACCTGCTGACTCTTCTTCAACAGTTTGAGTGAAAATTTGGGTCATAAAAGCATCTAACATACTGAAATTATTAGAACCGGGCATCAGCTGACCACCAAAAGGTAGTGCCACAAAA
>Ga0233437_1005097_pt1 | contig 14664 bp, 16 predicted proteins | sample SI_122_August201_FD_182714 | JGI IMG/M metagenome (GOLD analysis project Ga0233437, IMG submission 182714) | Seawater microbial communities from Saanich Inlet, British Columbia, Canada - SI_122_August2016_200_MG | ecosystem: Environmental > Aquatic > Marine > Inlet | place: Canada: British... | reverse complement strand
GCAACATAATCAAGATCACATTCTTCATCAGGGTTCTTAAGGTTAATAGTTGGAAGAGCAATCCCCTCTTCTAAACTTTTTAATGCTAAAATCGCTTCAATAGATCCTGCCGCACCTAGCATATGCGCGGTCATAGATTTTGTCGAGCTTATAAGCATATCTTTGCTATGTTCTCCAAAACAGTTTTTAATAGCTTGTGTTTCTGTTTTGTCGTTTAGCGGTGTTCCTGTTCCGTGTGCATTAACATATCCAACTTCGCTTGGGTTTATTCCTGCTTCAGCAACAGCTAGCTCCATCGCTTTTGATGCGTGGATTCCGCCTTCCATTGGTGCTGTGATATGATTAGCATCACAAGTCTGTCCATATCCACATATCTGCCCTTGAATTTTGGCTCCTCTGGCTAATGCCATCTCTTCGTTTTCTATCACCATAAAAGCCGCGCCTTCTCCCATAACAAATCCACCTCTGTCTTTGTCGAAAGGAATGCTTGCTCTATCTACACTGTCAGCATTAGATAATGCTTGCATTTGGTTAAATCCTTGGATAGCAAGATCACATACAACACCTTCTGCTCCACCAACTAAAACAGCATCAAGACTCCCGTTTTTTACTAATCTAAAAGCCTGTCCAACTGCATCAGTCCCAGATGCACATGCAGTAACAACACCATAACAAGGTCCATTTAGACCCAGCCTAATCGCTAAGTTGCCCGGCGCTATATTTATAATTGTTTTTGGAATAAACAATGATGAAACTGTGTTTACTCCGTTATGATCCATAGTATCATATTGTTCACAGTTGGTTATAAGTCCGCCCATACCGCTTCCCATTATAACCCCGACTCTATAAGGATCAAAATCAGCAAGTCCAGAATTATCCCATGCCTGCATACCTGCATAGATCGCAAACTGGCTAAATCTATCTAGCCTTTTCATTTCTCTTTTTTTAATATACTTTGAAGGATCAAAATCCTTTACCTCTGCTGCAAAACGCACATCAGTTATCTTGTCTGTACTAAACTGAGTCGCATAATCTATCCCACAAGTGCCCTTTTTTGCCTCAGCAAATATAGCTTCTACATTATCACCAAGAGAACATACCGCACCCATTCCGGTTACAACTACATTTTTTGCCATATATCTATATCAATCCTTTCGAAAAATTCAAATTATATAACCATACCACCATCAACAGACACAACTTGCCCTGTGATATAGCTTGCTTTATCTTCGCATAAAAATCCAACCACACCGGCAATATCTTCTGGTTTGCCTAATCTTCTAAGCGGTATATTATTTTGTATGCTCTTTTTAACTTCATCGCTTAATACATCTGTCATAGGAGTCATAATATAACCAGGCGCAACAACATTTACACATATTCCACGTTTAGCAACCTCTTTAGCGCATGATTTTGAAAAACCTATAATCCCTGCTTTTGAAGCAGCATAGTTCGCCTGCCCTGCGTTTCCTATTAAGCCTATAACTGATGAGATGTTTATTATTCTGCCTTGTTTTGCTTTAAGCAAAATCGGCATAGCTTGTTTTGTCATATAAAAACAGCTATTTAAGTTAGCATCAATAACGCTAGTAAACTCTTCATCTTCCATACGCATAACTAAAGTGTCTTTAGTTATACCTGCGTTATTTATGAGCGCATACAAGCTTCCAAGCTCAGCTATGCATTTATCTATGATGCTTTTACATTGCTCAGATGATGTTAAGTCTGCTTGAAGAAGAGTAGTTTTTCTGCCCATAGCTTCAATTTCTTTTACAACCTGCTTTGCCTGTTCTTCACCAGATCTGTAATGTATCCCAACATCAAAACCCAAAGAAGCAAGCTCTAAAGCGATTGCTTTCCCTATTCCACCGGATGCTCCGGTAACTAATGCAACCTTATTCAATATATTTCTCCTTTTACTTGTCTAAATACTTCGATAACGACTTTAAATCTCTTACAGACGAAATATTTACTTCTTCGCCTTTTAGTCTTCTTTTCAGCATCTTTGAAAGGACCATAGAAGGCCCAATCTCTACATAATCTGTAACGCCCTGCTCTATTAATCGCTCTATAATATCATGCCATCTGACACGAGAGCACATCTGGCTTGCAAGCAAACTGACCACATCACTGTTATCTTCATAAGGTAAACCGGTAAAATTTGAATAAATAATTTCGGTTGGTTTATTGATGTTTACACTTATAAACAGGTCTTTAAATTTTTCAGATGCTCTTTTTAACATAGGCGTATGAAAAGGTCCGCTTACATTCAAAGGTATTACTTTTGCTCCTGCATTTTCAAACATTGGAACAACTCCATCAAGCCCCTGTTTTTCACCTGCTATAACAATCTGCTTTTCTGATAGGTGGTTGGCTGCCCATACATCCGGCAAACCTTCGAGAAGCTTTTCTACTTCATTGATATCAAGCCCCATTATAGAAGCCATTGCGCCTACTCCAGCGGTGACTGCATTATCCATAAGAGCACCCCTTTTGTTAACAAGCAGAGCACCTTTTACAATGTCTATCATGTTCGTCACTGCAAGTGCAGTATATTCACCAAGCGATAACCCTGCATATAAATCTGCTTTTTTTCCAATTGTCTTAAAAAGCGCAGTGCTGTGTGCATAGATTGCAGGCTGAATGTACTCGCTTTTCTCCATGTTAACACCTTCAAAGCAAGCATCTTTTAACGAGAATTCAAGGGTACTGTCAATATCATCAAAAGCGTTTTTATAAGTTTCATTTGATTCATATAAATCTTTTCCCATGCCAATAGTTTGTGCTCCCTGACCTGGGAACAAAAATGCTGTTTTCATTTTCCTATACTTCCCCCTTAAAACCTTTAAATCTCTATCGCCTTGGAAACATTTCCAAGAATCATTTTAAATTTATCATCAGAAAAAATATCTTCTATAATTTCCTTTGATGTCAGCTCCTCTTTAATCATACATGCTACTTGACCTGCCATGAATGAGCCTTCTTTTTTATCGCCTTCAACAACTGCTTTTCTTAGCGATCCTTCGCCCAGCTTTTCTAAAACTTCTATCGCATTTTCGCCATATTCTGCTTTTGCCATTAATCTAGAAAGCGCACTTCTGATTAATCTTACAGGATGTCCTGTTACTCTACCTGTTACTTTGCTGTCTATGTCTTTTGCTTTTAGAACTTTATCTTTATATCCCTGATGCGCTGTGCACTCTTTTGCCAAGATAAATCTTGTCCCAACTTGAACGGCAGATGCTCCAAGACAAAAAGCCGCAAGAGAAGTTCTGCTGTCATAAATCCCGCCAGCAGCAATCACTGGAACAGAAACACAGTCTACGATGTTAGGTACTAAAACCATAGTTGTAAGTTCGCCGATATGTCCGCCGGCTTCGCTTCCTTCGGCAATAACAGCATCTATACCCATCCGCTCCATTCTAATAGCAAGCGCGCTAGAAGCAACAACAGGAACAACTTTTGCTCCGCTGTTTTTCCACAGGTCTAAAAATTCGCCGGGGTTTCCTGCTCCTGTAAAAACGACAGGAACTTTTTCTTCAGCAACAATTTTAGCAACTTCATCCTTAAACGGACTTAAAAGCATTACATTAACACCAAAAGGCTTTTTTGTTTTTGTCTTTACAATTTCAATCTGTTCTTTTACCCAGCTAGCAGGCGCATTACCTGCTGCAATAACACCAAGCCCACCAGCCTCTGACACAGCAGCAGCAAGATGAGCATCGGAAACCCAAGCCATCCCTCCTTGGATTACTGGGTATTCGATGTTAAACAACTCACAGATTGAGTTTTTTTTGCTTCCCATTATTTTTGTCCCTCAACATATGCAAGAAGATCACCAACAGTTTTGATATCAACGAGTTTTTCGTTTTCCACTTTTATACCAGTTGCTTTTTCCATCTCGATAACCATTTCCATCATATCAAGCGAATCCATTTCAAAATCGTCTACAAAGTTTGAACTTTCTTGAATTTCATCTTTCTCCAAGTCTAATTGTTCCATTAAAATCTCAATAATTTTTTCTTTCATTTTACTAAATTCCTTTCATTTCTCAATATATTTTTAGGCTTATTTAACCTAATAAACGTAAATTTATAAATCCCACTCTATGACTATTCCGCCATATGTCAGTCCTGCTCCAAAGCCTACTAATGCAACATTATCACCTTTTTTGAGCCATCCTGACTCATTCGCTTCACAAAGTGCAATCGGGATAGTTGCTGACGAAGTGTTTGCATACTTATCAACATTAACATAAAACTGCTTTCTATCAAAGTCAGTACTGCTTGCAGCAAAACGAATAATTCTGCTGTTTGCTTGATGTGGTATGATTTTATCAATTTTTTCTTCGCCCATAAGTGCTTGAAGTTCTTTTAATGTCTTCTCAACGGCATCAACAGCAAAGGCGAAAACATCATTACCGTTCATATATAATGCGATATCATCATTCGATTGGGTTTTACTCCAAGGATTATCGTTCCTTTTACTATTCATAATTAAAACGTCATTTTCATCAATAACACCAGTGATAATCGGATGTTTAATGTGGTTTTTAATACTTCTTTTTATTACAACCGCACCTGCACCATCTCCAAAAAGTATGCATGTGCTTCTATCTTCCCAATTAACTCGGTTAGATAGCGTTTCAGTAGAAACGATTAAACCAGTTTCCAAGTTTAAAGTTTCCATCAAAGATACCATTGTTGTTACAGCATAAATAAATCCTGTGCATCCAGCAGCAATATCCATAGCCACCGCTTTTTCACATTTTATGCCTTTTTGCACCAAGCTTGCAACAGAAGGCGTTGCATAGTCTGATGTGACTGTAGTTCCAATTATAATATCAATATCATTCGCTTTAATTTTTGCATGTGCTAAAGCTTCTTTCGAAGCATCAATCGCCATTGATGTTGCGGTTTCTTCAGTTACAACTCTTCTTTCCTTAATTCCTGTTCTCTTTTTAATCCATTCATCAGTTGTATCCATTATTTCTTCAAGCATTGAGTTTGTAATAACAGTTTTAGGAACACTGCTTCCAACCCCAATGATTTTTGCTGAAATACTCACTTAATTAAATCCTTTCATGTCTAACATTTTCTTATATCTTTTATTAATTAATTCTTCTTTAGAAAGAATGTCTAGTTCTTTTAAATATTCTTCAATTTTTTCTTTAATTTTAATTACACTATAACTCATGTTTTCAAGACCGAAGTCAGATTTTTCTTCAATTTTATGATCTGCAATTTTCAACCTTAAAAGATCATCCGGAGTGAGCGCAAGGCTATCTGCTGCTAGCTCAGCTTTAGATGCATCTTTAAACAATATCGATGCGCATCCTTCTGGAGTGATTACAGAGAAATATGTATTTTCCATCACCATCAGTCTATCTGATATTGCAAGAGCTAATGCTCCTCCGCTTCCACCTTCGCCAATAACAATAGAGATTACAGGAACTTTAGCAGCAGCAATAAAAGATAAATGTTCAGCTATAACTGTTCCTTGCCCTTGTTCCTCTGCTTCTACACCACAAAAAGCACCTGGCGTATCTATAATGCATAATATTGGTCTGTTAAACTTTTCAGCTTGACCTATTGCTCTCATAGATTTTCTATATCCTGCGGGATGCGGCATTCCAAAATCACATTTTTTTCTCTCTTCAAGTGTATGCCCTTTGTGTTGTCCTATTATAGTAAAACTTCTGCCCATAATACGCCCAACACCAGTAACTATAGCATCATCATTACCAAGGCATCTATCGCCTTTAACTTCAAAAAACTCATCTGCCAATTTTTTTATATAATCTCGTGCCTGTGGTCTGCTCTGCATTCTTGCATTTCTTACACATTCCCAAGATTTGCTTTTAGCTGCATTAGGGTTCTTGCTGTTATGTATAACTTGCATATCATCATTCCCCTTTCCCGCTTTTACCATATATCTACTTATGAAGAGATAAAATCTTTTTTAATTTATCCTTCATGTCCCTTCTTTCTACAATCCCGTCTATCATGCCTTTTTTAGCAAGGAATTCTGTCTTTTGAAACTCATCAGGCAAGGTATCATTTACGGTTTGCGCTATTACTCTTGGTCCTGCAAACCCAATCAAAGCTTTTGGTTCTGCCAATATAATATCTCCTTGCATCGCAAAACTTGCCGTAACCCCACCAGTTGTAGGATTAGTAAGCACACTTACATAAAGCAAACCGGCATCGCCTAACTTGTTTAATACAATAGTTGTTCTAGACATCTGCAAAAGAGATATCATCCCTTCCTGCATCCTTGCGCCGCCTGAAGCACAAAAGATAATAACCGGCAGCTTTTTTTTGATGCAAGTTTCTACAAGATCACAAATCTTCTCGCCAACAACTTGTCCCATGCTTCCCATCATAAAATAAGAGTCCATAACAGCAAGTCCGGTCTTATATCCTTCAATACTGCAAGTTCCACAAATAATCGCTTCATTAAGCCCAGAGTTTTTCTTTGCTATTTTTAATTTTTCCTTATAATCAGGAAAGTTAAGCGGATCATTGCTCTTTTTTGTTTTATCAATTTCAACAAAAGAGTTTTCATCAGCAATCATCTCTATGCGATTATATGCAGGTATACGAAAAAGATATCCACAATAAATACATGTAGAAAAGTTTGTATGCACAAGCTCTTTTAATATCTCTTTGCCACATTCCTGACAAGTCAAGAACTCAGGACTTTTGATTTCATTCGCTTTGCCTTTAGGATTGTCAATTTTTTCTTTAAAGAGTTCCATAAATATTTCTCCGTTTTTTGAAAGCTTTCAGTCTAAAATTCTCTAACCAAAAAGCTCTGCACAAAGTACGTTTTCTATCCATTTAGTATAGAATTTCCCATTCTCAAAATCTTCGTGAGTGAGTATCGCTTTTGCAAAATCGGAGTTTATATCTACGCCACTGATCAGCAGCTCATCTAATGCATGGTAAGATGATAAAATCGCCTCATCCCTGTTTTGTCCAAAGCATATAACCTTTAAAATCATCGAATCATAAAAAGGTGATATTTTATCTCCACGAACATAACCACTGTCAACTCTAACACCAAAACCGCTTGGGATTTGTAGCTCTTTAATCTTCCCCGGGCTTGGCTTAAAATCTTCAGCAGGATTTTCTGCGTTTATTCTACATTCAATCGCATGACCTCTTGCAATAATCTTATCCTGTGATAATGCAAATTTATGGTTTAATGCGACTTGAATTTGACATTTTATCAGATCTATACTATATACAGCCTCAGTAACAGGGTGTTCTACTTGGATACGAGTGTTCATCTCCATAAAATAGAATTTACCATCTTCAGTTAACAAAAATTCAACTGTACCAGCGTTTTTATATTCTACAATTTTTGCAATTTTAACAGCACAATCTTCCATTTCTTTTCTCAAGACATCAGAAATAAATGGAGCCGGTGCTTCTTCCAATAATTTTTGATTTTTTCTTTGCATACTGCATTCTCTAGTTCCAAAATGCAATACATTTCCAAAACCATCCGCTAAAATTTGAACTTCAATATGTCTTGTTTGTGTTAGATATTTTTCAAGATAAACGCTATCGCTTCCAAAAGCCGCTTTAGCCTCTTGTTTAACTAACAAAAACTCTGATTTAAACTTCTTCTTTTCAAAGACAATTCTAATGCCTCCACCGCCACCGCCGTGTGAAGCTTTTATAATAACAGGATATCCAATTTCATCTGCAAGTTTTTGTGCCTCTTCAAGACTGGATATTTCGCCATCTGAACCTGGTGGAACTGGGATAGAATTTTCTATCATAATTTGTCTTGCTCTTGCTTTGTCTCCAAGCAAATCCATGGCATTAGCATCCGGACCGATAAAGGTAATGTCCTGTTCTTCACAAGCTCTTTGAAAATCTGAGCTTTCAGATAAAAACCCAATTCCAGGATGGATTGCACAAACATCATAAACCTTTGCAACAGCAATAATCCCTGGTATATTCAAATAGCTTTTTTCTGCTTTTGCCGGACCGATACAAACAGCATGGTCGGCTATTTTAGTAAAGTAACTGTCTTTGTCAGCTTCAGAATAAATAGCAACGGTATTGAGTCCAAGTTTTTTACACGTTCTAATTATGCGTACTGCAACCTCACCACGATTGGCGATAAGTACACTATTCATTCATTATTCTCCCTGGAAGATAAACAATGGATCCGATTCATCAACCGATTTACCATCTTCAACCAAAATTTCTTTTATTACTCCGCTTCTATCAGACTTCACTTCATTCATCATTTTCATAGCTTCAAGTATACAAAGGGTGTCTCCCTTATTAACCATATCACCAACTGAAACAAAAGGCTTATCACCCGGTGCAGCAGCCTGATAAAAAACTCCTGAAATAGGTGCCAATATTTTTGGTAACTTATCATCACTCTTGTTAGGAGGACTCTCGCTAGCGTTAACCCCTTGATGCTCATCATTTTGAGCACTCGAAATAGAGCCTTGTCGCTTAATGCGTATTTTGATTTCGCCTGTTTCCATTTCAAATTCTGAGAAAGATAAAGAATTTATATAATTTATAATACCGAAAATCTCGTCATTTGACATGCAAATTTATTCTCCTTTCAAAAAAAATTAGTCAGTTTTTTAAAACCAACTTGTTAGTTATACTAACATAATGCTATAATAAAGTCAATCGATATGGAGGGTGTGCTTTTTAAGTTTATTGTTTGTTAAAAAACTATAAAAATGCGTTATTTATTGCCTTTATGATTAGGCACTAAATTAATATAAATTGCGACATCTTTTGCAGATTAAATAGCCTTAAAGTACTATAAAAATCATTTATTTGAAGGGAGGTAATCAGAAAATTTATTTTCTGATTTGGAAACAAACTATGACCCAGCAGAACACTAAAGAACTGATTAATCAATATTTAAAAGATATATTTTATCAAGTATTATCAATCCAAGAAAATCATGTTTCAATTGCTGCAAAAAAGAGACTCAGCAGAACTGAAATGCACTCTATTGAAGTCATTAAGGACAATGCAAGCCCTATACTAACTCATGTTGCAGAAGCTTTAAAAATTTCAAAAGCAACAGCCAGCGTTTGTATTGAGCGTTTAGTAAGAAAGGGATTTGTATTAAAAAAGAAGTTAATTTCCGATAGGCGTAAACATTCATTAGAGCTTACCGATATTGGAGAGCTTTGTTATACACAGCACAAAGAGTTTCATGACAAAATGGTAGACTCATTACTTACGGATTTTAAGCTGGATGAATATCCGGAATTGCTCCGAGGACTAAAAAACATGTCTGATTTTTTTAAGAAGTACTAATCAGGAGATACTATATGCAGTTTAAAGATTTTGGAGATAAAAGCAAGCCACTTATCTTCTTTTTTACACGGCGGTGGATTATCTTGACGGGCATGGATTAATGTGATTTATGTCCTTAAATCAGATTATCATATTATTACTCCAATTATTGATGGACATAACGAAGATTATGATACAGCATTTACCAGCATTGGAGGCTCAGCCTAAAATCTATATTGATATATTAAAAAGCCATTTAACCCCACAATAAATTACAATCAATTTCTCATATAGACCAATTTTTTCATTAAATCTAGCAGCAGAAATGCTAAACAGGTTATTTTTTTTGCTTAAAACACTGTTTTATTTAAATATATTATCATATATCGTATATTATTTATCGTTTTATTTTAATTTCTTATTGACAAACGTTATTTTATGTTGTATTATTATCTCGAAATTAAAAATTGGAGGAAACAAAAATGAAAATGCACGAAAAAAAATTAAAGAAGTTTAAAGTCTATAAGACTATAACCAATGTTCTTTTTATACTTGTACTTGTGTTCGGGATTCTTGGTTTGGTTGTAGCAGGCGTAACCGAAGGTGTTTTGGTTTCACAGGGAGTCGACTTGGCTACTGTTTTAAAAACAACTGTTGGTCAATTAGGTATTGGATATGATATTCCGATAGACACTATCCCTTATTCACTAATATCGATTGTTATAATCTATGCATCAATCGGGATAGGTTTAGTAGCTTTTTTGCTTAAAACACTATCAAAAATGTTCGGGAACATTGTAGAAACAAGAACCCCTTTTCATAACGATAATATTAAAAGGCTAAAATCAATGGGGATTGCATTTTTTATCTATTCAGGTCTACTGTTTATTTTAAATTCTATTGCTGGAGCAGTGGTAATGAATATCATCGGCGGCCATGAACTTACAGGTAATATATCTATTAATTTTGCTTCCATATTATACGGCATCTTATTAATGGTTCTTGCTGAGATTTTCGAATATGGTGCAAGCTTACAACAAGACAGCGAATCGATTGTCTAGGAGGGATGAATATGGCTATAATAATTAGGTTAGATAAGATGATGGCTGATAGAAAAATGTCTTTAAATGAGCTTTCAGAAAGCATAGGGCTTACAACGGTTAATCTGTCACTTTTAAAAAACGGTAAAGTTAAAGGGATTAGATTTAATACACTAGAATCAATATGCAAAACGTTAGATTGTCAGCCAGGGGATATATTAGAATTTTCTGAAGATGTGGAAGTTTAATAAAATGTAAATAAAAAAAGTCCAAAGTAGTTTATTTCTGCTTTGGGCTTGTTTATTAACAAATTACATCTATTATAAAGGATAGGTCCTAGTTTTCTGAAGAGCTATGACATTCACAGTCATCACCACAATCTCCCTCACAATCGCAATCGCTGTCATCCCCACATTCATTTCCACATCCACAGCCACCCTCGGCTAATTGCTCAAAATAAGTAATCGCTTCAACAGAGCATACCGGTACGCATTTAAAACACTCCTCATTACATGCATCTGGATTAATTACTGCTGATTTTGGTGATTTTTCCTCATCATAAACACCATACTCACATTCTTCTATACACAGCCCACATTCAATACATTTATCATAATCAATTATCGGATAAAACACCTTAGACATATTCAACTCTCCATTTCTTTCATTATGCTTCAAGTATTATTATAATATACAATCGGTGATTTGATAAGTGTTTTTCTTTTAAATAGTTTGAAAGTTTTATTAATTGTAGTGAATTATGCTAAACTAAACAGCATCAGACTTGACAGACGTCTTGACAGACTTATAAATTATAAATAATATTAAGATACCATTATGTATGAATTTATCAGGTCGAAAACTATTAAGGAGCATGGCAATGTTAAAACAAGAACTCGTGATTTCTAAATCTAATCTGAAAGATATTGACCTCATCCTTAAATCACATATGGAAAATCTAAATTTCCCTATGGATTCTTATTTAGAGGATAGGCTGGATGCTTCTGAGATTTTTGAGATACTTTTGGGGATTAATCCTATTGGTTATGCCGGCGTTGAAAAAGGCGAATTGATTTTTTTTCATATCATACCTAAATATTTCAAACATGCCTCTGATGCATTTGAGTTTTTTATAAAAAATAAAAACATCAGCAAGGTACATGTTATGACACAAGACAACCTTTTTTGTTCTTTGATGGTCGAATGGGATTATAAAAAAGAAAAAGAGGCTTGTTGGTTTATTGATGCCGGCAGACTAAAAAAGCCTAATACAAAATCAATAAATGCAATTTTCAGAACAGCTTTAGTATCTGATATTGATATTATTATAAAAGAAACAGGAGAATTTTTCGATAAACTAGAGAAACGAATTAATGAAAAAACAATCTTTATGCTTGAAGAATCTGGAGAACTTTTAGGTTGTGGAATTATAGAGCATGGAAGATATTGCGAAGGCTTTGTATCAATAGGAATGATTTGTCTTAAAAAGCACAGGCAAAAGGGTGTTGGGCAGACAATCTTATGGTATTTAAAAGAACATGTATATAAGGAAGGAAAAACCCCGATTGCCGGTTGTTGGTTCTATAATATTTTATCTCGGAAAACTTTAGAAAGTGCTGGCATGATTGCCGCTTCTAAAGGATATATTGCAACTTTAACGGGAAAGGAAACGCCTCCTTTAAGAACAGGAAACCCTCCAGGAAAGCTGGTTTAGGTGGTGTTATGAAATTAAATTATGATTGTTCAACATTTTTAAAAAACTGTGATTCAGCATGGATTCAATATAGTTTAAACGAAAAAAGTGAGAAAGCAAATTTAAAAGAAGACTTAAAAAAAGCAATTCTTAGCGACGAAAAAATTATTTCCCTAATCGAAGAATGTAAAAACTGGCCTGATTCTCCTTTACTTCGGCATAACGATGCAAAGCACATAATCCACAAAATCTGTCTTTTATTAGATTTAGGATTAGATATTAACGATATTCAAATGAAAGAAATTGCAAAAAAAATATTAGCTAATCAGTCTGATGAAGGACAATTTTTGACTTTGCTTACTATTGCAAAATCATTCGGAGGCAGCGGAGAAGCATCAATGCAGTGGATTCTTTGTGACTATCCGATTCTGTTATACATATTAATAAAGCTAGGATTTAAGGGTAATACAAAAGTTAAAGAGTCAATAATATTTTTAAAACAAGTTTCATCAGACAATGGATGGCGATGTGTTGGCTCTGTTGAAAAATTTCGAGGACCTGGAAGAAAAACAGACCACTGTCCATATGCAACTCTCGTTTCACTCAAAGTTTTCTCTCTCATGCCAGAATATCATAATGAAGATTTTATTAAAAATGGAATTGATGCAATACTATCTCATTGGAAAAACCAAGCAGTGCGAAAAATATATATGTTCGGAATAGGCACAGATTTTAAAAAGCTGAAATATCCAAATATTTGGTTTGACATCGTTCATGTTTTAAGAGTTCTTTCAAAATTTGAGTATGCTAGAAAACAAGACGAGTTTTATAAAATGCTTGAAGTTCTCAAAGAAAAACAGCAGATAAATGGAGGGTTTATCCCTGAGTCAATTTATTTGGCATATAAGGGATGGGGCTTTGGACAAAAAAAAGAAGCTTCTCCTATGCTGACCTATAGAATATGGGATATATTTGAAAATATAAATATGTAGGTTTCTTATTTGTGCAATATTATTAAATACTGACAATTCGGAACTTCCAGTTGCATATTTAGCGTGTAAAACAAGTAGTTATAGAGAATAAAGTGTAAATCAAGTCCCTAATCAAAAAAATATTGATTTTAGCGGTTTTTTTCATCATTAGCTATTGACACTCAATATTATGTTTGATATACTTCTATCCAATATTAAGATGTTGACGGAGAAAATGCGCTTCGGAGTATTTAGAAGAGAACCGACGGTTGGTGCAAGTCGGTATTACTCCGTTTCACCGCAAAACTCACTCCTGAGTCGCTGTTTTGAAAGGGTTATTAAAGACTTAAGTAGAAATGGCCGGGTCGTCCCGTTATAGGCGTAAGGACTTGGTTGAGTCTGACTTAAGTGGCGTTTAAAAATGTAGTTTTATTTTTAAAAGCAAATAGAGTGGTACCGCGAGGAATAATCCCCGTCTCTACATATAAATGTTGAGATGGGGTTTTTTATTTAAATTTTAAGAAATAGGAGATGAAGTGGTTATGAAAAGAAATGTAATATCTGTATTGGTAGAAAACCATCCAGGCGTTTTGTTTAGAATTTCTGGTCTGTTTAGCAGAAGAGGTTATAACATCAACAGTTTAACAGTTAGCTGCACCGAGAATCCTGATCTTTCTAGGATGACAGTTCTTTGCACAGGCGATGATAGTACGGTAGAGCAAATCATGAAGCAGCTTAACAAGCAAGAAGATGTTAAAAAAGTGATGCTGCTTAAAGAGGAATCATCCTCTCTTGGTGATATCGCATTAGTAAAACTTTATGCAACAAACGGAAAGCGCAAAAAAATAATGGATGTCATTAACGAAATTGGCGCAAGCATAACTGATATGGGTGACAAAACCGTAACCGTTCAGATAACGGGCTCTTATCATCACGTAGACGAAGCTCTAAAAAAACTTTATAAGTTGGGTGTTGCGGAAGTCGCAAGAACCGGGCTTGTCGGTCTCCAAAGCGGCGACGGAATATTGGTAGACCACGAAGAATAAACAAAGAAGATTTTATAATGAACGTAATTTAAAAAATATAAATAAAAAAGAGGTAATTTAAAATGGCAAAAATGTTTTATAAAGACGATTGTAAACCAGAAGCACTTAAGAACAAAAAAGTAGCTATTATCGGTTATGGAAGCCAAGGTCATGCACATGCCCTCAACTTATATGAATCAGGATTTGACGTGACCGTAGGTCTATATGACGGCAGCAAATCATGGCCTCAAGCAGAAGCAAAGGGACTAAAAGTTAAAACTGCTGCTGATGCTGCTAAAGACGCTGATGTAATTATGATACTTATCAACGATGAAAAACAGGTTGCACTATATGAAAATGATATTAAGCCTAATTTATCAGCAGGCAACTACTTGGCTTTTGCACATGGGTTTAATATTCATTACAACCAAATAGTACCTCCAGCAGACGTAAACGTTTTCATGATTGCACCTAAAGGCCCAGGACACACAGTTCGCTCACAGTTTGAACAAGGCAGAGGCGTTCCATGTCTTATAGCTGTATATCAAGATGTAACAGGCGACACATTCGATGTTGGTCTTGCATATGCACAAGGAATCGGCGGAGCTAGAGGCGGAATTTTAGAAACTACATTTAGAG
>Ga0233437_1005094_pt1 | contig 14674 bp, 12 predicted proteins | sample SI_122_August201_FD_182714 | JGI IMG/M metagenome (GOLD analysis project Ga0233437, IMG submission 182714) | Seawater microbial communities from Saanich Inlet, British Columbia, Canada - SI_122_August2016_200_MG | ecosystem: Environmental > Aquatic > Marine > Inlet | place: Canada: British... | reverse complement strand
ATGGGAACCAGCACATTTTTTCAAGCGGCAAACAAAGAAGCGCCTGCCATGGGTGCTTTCATGGCAGCAATTACCCCATTTGTTGACACCATAATCGTCTGTACCATCAGTGGTCTGGTGATTCTTTCAAGCCCCTATTGGCAGAATCAAACCGGCGCATATCTTACGGCAATATCCTTTGAGGACGGTTTAGGCGTTTCGGGTCAGATCGTTGTTATTATCAGCTTAATTGTTTTTGCGTTTACAACAATTATCGGATTTGCTCATATATCTGAAAGATGTTTTAAATATCTCGGGGGGAAAGATCACCTGAAATTCAGAATGGTGCTACTGTCGGTGACCTTTCTCGGGCCTTTCCTGAATTTACGTTTCGTGTGGTCTTTAAGCGATATCATAATCGCAACGATTATTATCTTTCATCTGATTCCCCTTTTGTATATCACACTGCTTAACCGTAAAGAAATGTACGGTGATCTACAGAAGCTTGCAGAAGACAGTCTTGAGGGAGAAAACTTATCTGAAACCATATAAGGGCTTGGATCATCAAAATAAACTGCTTTTGATTTGTCATTAAGGGTGCCCATGACCCCCTATTCTTCGGGACCCACCTTCCAAACAAAGATATTTCGGGCGATCTCCTCATCGAGAGCAATCTCGGTATTTTCGAATTTAATGCAAAATGCCGGATTGATTCGATGCACGGTCACAACCACACCCGGCTGCAGCCCCATGGATATCAATTGATGCAAATTTGAATGGCTCCCGGGTTTGATGTAAGTGATTTTCCCTCTTTCGCTGGTTTTAAGGTCGGTCAAACTGACCACGGTGTTGCCAACAACCTTAAGCATCTTCCTGCAACACCTCCCCCCCGGAATCGGTTTTCCGTCCGGACATATTCCCGGGTGCCCGAGCAGGGTACAAATGGATTCTTCCACTTCCGGTTCCAGGCAGTGTTCGACCTTACAGGCCACTTTCTCCATGGAGGCATCTTTCAGCCTGAGGATGCTTGATACCAGTACTTCGGCGAGCCGGTGACGACGGATAATGGTTTCACCCAACGTTTTTCCATCACTGGAAAACAGGATTTTACCACCCGTCAGTACGATCATCCCCTTTTCTTCAAGCGCAACAAGATCGGCTTCCGTAAAATCAACAACACATCTTTTTTTTACAGCGTGAACCGAATGATTTTTGTTTTCAGCGGCGCACCAGATCGCCTCAATAATCTCTTCCTGTTTTTCAGTCAGCATGGTTCCGTCTCCGTTATGGTTATTCGTTAATAATGCACCAAATTTCAGGTAAATGTAATGCCGAATAGATGGCACGTATGGTTCACAATGCTTCCCACAACAACGGCATAGATCGTAACAGAAGCACAAATGACAGAAGCAACCCTAATCCCGCGTTCCTTGAACAAAACAATGGTTGCATTTAAGCAAGGGATAATAAACGTCATGACCAGCAGGTTTACCACGAGTTGCAGATTGGTGTATGACCCACTGAGATGGTCCAGTTCGGTCGCCCCGACTTCCCTCCGAATCATCGTTTTGATAAATACCCGGATACTTTCTTCAGGAAGCCCCATGAGTTTACTTAAAAACGGACCCGTAACCTGTTCAAGCCAGTCCAACCCACCGGCCCTCTCAAAAAGGAACACGAAGAATGAGGCGATAATAAATACGGGAAGGGCCTCTTTCATGAAGAAATACGTCTTCATGAAAGACATTTTTACGATTTGGAGGGGCTTTGGAAAACGCATGGCAGGAATTTCCATGAAGAGCGGGGTCCTGTTTCCGGACAAAATCTTATTTGCGAGAATGCCTGCTATCAGAACCTGAGAGAGTATCAGGCCAAATAAGGTAATTGACGCGGATGCGGGCATCTGTTCTAAAATGATCAGCATGACCGCCACAAGAGGTGCGCAGGGCAACCCCAAAAAAAGAAGAAATGAGGCGATGTTCTTTTCTTTATTGGTGTCTAAAAGGCGTGTGGTAAGGATAGCCATGGTTACACATGAAAACCCCATTACCAATGGAATGACGCCTTTTCCGTTCAGTCCCATTTTTTGAAACAGCTTGTCTAGGAGGATGGACACCCGGGGAAGATATCCAGAGTCTTCAAGTATCCCGAAAGCGATGTAAAAACAGAAGAGTACGGGGGCTACCAGGCCCAGGGCCAAAAAGACACCTGTCGGAAGGATCCCGAAGTCCGGGTCCACAATCATATCTCTTATGAATGCACTCGGAATGGGTTGAACAAGTTTGGTGGTCCAGGGGATCAAAAATCCTTCGAAAAAAGTCCCGTTTATGGTGTCAACCACAAAAGTGGCCCCAAAAGACCCCACAAACAGATACATGAGATACAAAAGGATCACGGCAATGGGAATACCGGTGGAAAGCTGTGTACACCAGTCTCCGAATTTCATGAGAAAAGGACTCTTGGGAGGCGGGTGGACCTCCTGAACATCATCAACAATTTGTCCGGATGTCTTGTTGTACAGGTTCGCGAGAAGTATGCTGCAAGAGATAGGCGTCTGGGTCCGGTATTCATCCGACAGATCCTTGAGTTGCTCAAGCATGCCGCTTCCGAATCGGTTTTCCACATATTCTTCAATGGCCCGGTCGCCTGCAAGCAAAAGGAGACCCGTGGCCCTTGTGGATATGGACGTCGATTTAAGCAGTTTGGCTACGACATCGAGGAACCGCTCGATCTTTTCAGGGTATTCGACGAGCCTGTTGGGAACTCTCATTTCCGTGATGCCCGACATCACCTTTGACACCCCTATCCCTCCATTGGCAATGGTCGTGAATACGTCGATGCCGAGTGTTTCGGAAAGCTTTTTGGAATCGATCTCGATCCCCCGGGGGGGCGCCTCGTCGATCATATTGATGTCAAGGAGCATCGGAAGACCATATTCCGCATATTGAAGGGCGATGGCGATGGAACGTTTCAAATTCTTGGCATCCGCCACCAGAATAATGCCCCGGATATCCTTGTCGGTCGTATGCGGCAAGAGGATATCTCTTGAGAGGCGGTCGTCCTCATCGGTCGAAAATATTGAGAATATTCCAGGGGTGTCAAATATCTCTCTTTCCGTATTCTTGACATGCCCGGCGGTAATCGAAGTGGTATTGCCTGATATATTAAGGCTTGTTGTTTTGGTTCCGGACATCTGTGAGAACAAGGCGGACTTCCCCACATTCATGTTGCCCACAATGGCAATGCCGGCTTTTTTATCAATTATTTTTCCTTCATCCTCTGCCATTGCCTTATCACCTGGTTTTCTGTCACAAAAAACAAGAAAATCGTTATATTGTGTCAGTTATCAGTTGTCAGTTATCAGTTGTCAGTAACAGCATATTGATATTAATTTATCCCCATTAGGGATTTGCTCTGTTCTACGAACATCGTCGAGAGTTCTTTTGTTTCCTGAATCCCTCAGTGCGGAAAACTGACAACTGCCCCCTACAACTTCATCTTTGGGTTGCGGGTGTTACCCGCGTTAGTGAACGGATGCCATCAAAATAATGCGCCAAACCTATGGCTAAAACATCGCACTTGTCAAGCTGAATTAATGGCGCCGATTGAAATGTGCCGATTATGATTATGAGAAGTGTTTAACCGGATTCTTTTTTCCGCCACAGGGATGAAAGGGCGTCCAATCGTTTTCTCACGTCCTTCTCCAGAGATTCCAGCTTCCGGGTTGTTGCCGTCAGGCAATCCATCCAGTCGCGGGCGAGAGCCTCGGTGCGCCGCAATTGATGCCGGCGGGCCATGGCCTTCATCTTTCGAACATAGCCGCGATAAAAACGGACGGAGAAAAACAACCCGATCAGGGTGTAACTCAGAAGGGCCGTCAGCCCCCGAGGACTGAAAAGGGTCTCGATACCGGAGACGAACAGTCCGAAAAAACCACCAAAACCCGGATCGTTGAAGAATTCCCGGAAAGTGCTTTCTCCCACGAGCACCGCCAGGAGGCAAAGGGTCAGCAGGCCATAGACCAGGTACTGGTTCAAGCGAAAGATCCGGAGGTTCGGCCCCTTTTGCACGTTGAACCTTTCGGAGGTCGACGATGGAGCTTGTCCAAGCTGCTCAATTTCTTCTTCCAGGTTGATACGCTCCCTGACTTCCTCCCAGAGGTGTGGGGGCAGATTTTCACGGAGAAAACGCTGGTGCAAACGGTCCTGAATCCATTGGAATGGCCTTTTTAACGTCGCAGTGGTTTCTTCCGGCCGAAGGAAATCAGGGGCGTCCGGACGCTCCACCGGGTGAAAACGACCACTGTTTACCATTTTCAGAAACAGACCCAGAGCGTAACCCGGTCCCACCAGCGGCGATAGATCGCCCGGCGTGAAACCGGCCGGATGGGAATATCGCTTCTCCATCCAGGCCTGAAAGGTTTGGCGGCCGAGCCGATCCCATTCCGGACGCTTTTCCTTTACAATAGCAATGGTTTCCCGGATAATGCCGTGGATCCCCTCCAAACTGCTGAGCTCCCTTTCAAGGGGAGTGAAAAGATTTCTCACCGCCACTTCCAGATTGGCCGCTTTGATGGCTGTAACGGTTTTGATGTTCCGCTGTTCGAGAAGATGGCGGCGGAAGAGGTGAAACTGGTTCCAGGAGGCTGATTCATCCGCATGCTCGGCATCTTTGGCAGACAGCGCGAAGATCAAGGGATCATCCATACCCTTTTTTTCCAGATGACCTCGGAAACTTTTCATAACCCGTGCGATCCGATCGGGAGCGTCATGGCCGTCATGGGATTCCAGGAGCAAATCCACCTTATTGAGAACAAAGGTGAAATATTGGCGGGCCTTTGGCGTTGTTTCCAAAAAGGCGTAAAAATCTGCGTCCGCATATTTTTCGGGGGATGCCACCCACACCAGCAAGTCAAGATGTTCCAGGAAAGCCATGACGTGGGCCTTATGTTCCATCAAAATGCTGTCAAAGTCAGGCAGATCACAGAAAAGGAGCGCCTTGATGGGATCGGCCCGGTGTGTCACATCCCGCCAGGGGATGTCGCGAAATTCAGCCTGAGGCAATAAATCCGCATCAGCGTGGCGGTATATGAGGACACGTTCGGTATGGGGTCGCCGGTAGCTGCTGGAGGCAATGTTTTCGCGGGCAAGAGCGTTTAAGAGAGAGGATTTGCCCACCCCCGTACCTCCCAGAAACCCCACAGTAAGGAACCGGCCCTCGATATTTGCGAATTTCTCCCTCAAACCTTTGGATTCTTCCTTCAAGATTTGCCTTTCCCGTACCGGCAGGGAAAAGAGGGATTTCTGTTCCAGCAGGCTGTCAATGCGGTCGAGATCTTCCCGGATGTTCAAAGTGTGGTTTTTCATATTCTGATCCGTGGTTTAGGGGTTCAAGGGTTCAGAGGTTATTTCCTCATCGCTTTATGGCGTTTTACAAGCATTTTGCCTGGGTTTCAATGATCGAAAGCGCTTCAGGGGGTGTTTGCAGTTCTGTCAGGCATCGCTTGTAACGAAGCGATTGCTCTTCAACAATCGCCGTTAGTCCGTCTTTATGCCGTGTCGCCAGTTCACGGGTAATTTTCGAGATTTCCTCGTAGGCAACGAGTTCGGCAGCACCCTTTGTAATGAAGGGCGCAAGGACCGAGTCCAACACCGCATCCAGCATGGAAAAACCGCCTCCCAAGGCGGCTGCCGCAACGATGAGGAGAACGCCCCAGAGGATAGAAGCGGTATAAATGCTCCATTTCTTCTTTTTGGAAAGGCCACCCGCCAGGGTTTGAAAGCGCTCCTCGATCCAACGAAGAAGTTCTTCCCGTTGTTTGATCATCCGGTCTAGAACGTCCTGCTCCGTAAAGGTCAATGCGGGTCGGCGCAGTTCCGCCGCCATGGGTGCCGCCGCATCGGCCGGAGACAGTTTTTCCAGCACCAGACGGTTGAATTGTTCCAATGCCGCGAGCATGACGGCGGGGTCACTGTTTTTACGAAGCGTGTTCAGGTCTTCCCTGCGATGCTCATTTTTACGGGCCTTACGTCCGGTCAGAAAACGAAAGGGTGTGAGAATGACGCCCTGAAGCAGTCTCCGCGGTTTGGCCAGAAGGTCGTAACGGGCAAAAAGCCGCCTGATTTCCATGCGTATGAATTGGTTGCTGTTGGCCTTGAATCGCTCTTCCTCTCCTTTCAGGAGGGCGCGGACGGCATGAAGAGAAAACGTTTCAAGCTGTTCCAGCCAGAGGCGGGCGCCCTGTTCCTCGGCTTCCAGGAGATGGGCAAGCCGGGCAAGTTTTTGCCGACTGCGCTCAACGCGGGCCTTTTGCTGCTCCTTGCACAGGGCCTGGATTTTTTCAGGGGCGAGATCCTCACCCAGGGTTTTCAGAAAACCCTGAACCACCGGTTCCCCGGACAGTTTCGCTAAGACATCGCCGTCTTCGTGGGGAAGAACAAGGATACGGTCTTTTGACAGAACCAACCCTTCGTTTTCGGTAATTTTCAGAATATCGTTCCGGTCAAGCGCCTCAGCAACTTTGTTGAGCAAATAATAGACCGGTTTATGGTCTTCCAGAACCCGTCGCAGGACCCGGGCCGGAATGTCGTCGGCATACTTTTCAGGGCTTGCCGTAAAAATCACCACATCGGCCAGAAGGTAGAGGTCCTCTGCGATGAGGTGATTCTGTTCTTCCACACTGTCCACGTCGGGGGTATCCAGGATGATCAGATGAGAAAGACGTTCCCGGTTATGTGAGATGACTGCCAGTCTGCCCGGAGCGCCGGCAGCCGGTCTCTCGACGGGGGATTCGGTATGCGAACGACCATGGACCCGCATTTCCGGGAAAGGGAATGAATCTTTCCATTCAACGGTTTCGTGGACATAAGCGATCGGGCCGAAGGTTTTGGGCCTTTCGACTCCCGCGATGCTTAGTTCAGCACCGCAAAAAACATTGAAGAGGGTAGATTTTCCGGTGCCCGTGCCGCCCAGAAAGACGATCCATGGGTTCAGGGTTTTCGCCTTGTATCGGATGACCGCCAACTCACGGCTGAGCTCCCGGGCAAGGGCCGGGATTTCTGCGCCTTCGGGCGACAGCCCGGGATATCGGACACTCTGTACGGCGGAAAGAATTTGATTAAAATCCATCACGTTGCACCTTCTTTTTGGCCCTGGTCATTCTTGGCGATCCCGTTCGCCCACCTTTTTCGCCAACACAATATCGAAAACTGCTTCGTATTTGTCAAGGCCGGAACTAATTATCATCAGAGCATGCATTGCCATATTTTCCATATGGAGATATAATCCTGTTCCGAACAGCGTTTATAAACTCGCTTGAGTTTCCGGGAATTAAGAGGCTATTATGTTAAACAATTTCAACCTTCGGATTCAAGCCATTGCATTTAAATCAATGTGAAGCCATGATATTATACGATCTTGCAGACGTCCCGGCAACAACGCCGCTTTTGATATTTGAGTAAACAGCATTCTATGCCAGTCTCTTTTCCCCAAGGTCTACCTCCGGAAAATTGGCGGAGGTTAATCAATGAATATGCATTGATACTGCCGAATACCACGCTCAGATTGAAGTTTACCCGGAATGTTCTGAAACACTTTCACAATGCCCCCAAACGCCACTGGTTTCGTCCCTTTTGGAGCGAAGCGGCATTCAGGAAAGTACTTGATGCGGAAATTGAGATGCTGGTTCCCGGAAGCGATCTTCTGTCGAAAAAAGCGATTCAAAACGGAGATATTTCGCGCTCGCCGTTCACATTGTTAAATATCCGCTGGCACCAACGATCGATCTTCCTTTTCATTATAACCACTTTAGCTCTTGGGGTGTTTATCGGGACCGGGTCTTTATACATTTTTGTCAGCCAAAAAGATTCCGGAGACTCCGAAACAACTGTTTTTTCTCCGATTGAAAACCAAGTCCCACTTCAACCCCCGGCACATGAGATTCCGGATCAACCGACCGAGTACACGGACCCCGATGATCTCCTCAAAAACCCATTTTCATTCCGCTTGATTGAAAACCATGTCCCGTTTCAGTCCCTGAGCGCTCAGATTCCCGTCGACAACAATTTGAAAGCGGTTGTACCGGACCGAAAACCCCCTGCCATGAAAGCGCAAAAGAACTATGAGGAAGAAGACTTCCCTGTATACATCGAACGTCCGATCTGGCTTGTTGAAAAAACCGGCGACGTGGAAACTTACAGCAACCGGCTACAAATCATCACCTCTTTTTGTGTGGACAACATACCTAGAAGCTATGTTGTCTTTCCGAAAAAAACCGACGCGCTCCCTGGAGAAGATCGCCTGTCAACAAAAGTCCTGGGCATTCTCTACCATGCCTCTGAAGGCGACATGGCGCCCTTCAAACCGGAGAAGAACCGGTTGCTAAAAAAATACAGCAGTCAGTTATTAAAATATGTTTGCCGGAAAAAAGGGTATCATTACCTGATTGATCGTTTTGGCCGGGTGTATCGGATCGTCCGTGAAGAAGATGCGGCCTTTCATGCCGGGAACTCTGTCTGGGCGGATGAAGATTCAATTTTCCTGAATCTGAACCATGCCTTCATCGGAATCTGTTTTGAGGGCAAAGGCTTCGAGGAAGTTTATGAACCCGGTTTAACGAAACCCAGAATCAGGGTCGTAGACGAAACGACCATCACTAAAGCCCAGATTCAGTCAGGAAAAGAACTTACGGACTGGTTGCGGTTCCATTACGTCATTCACCGGGGAAATTGCGTTCCGCACAGTATTGCATCCGTTTACCCAAAAAACCGGCTTATCGGTTATCACCTCGATTTGGCTCACGGGTTTCCATTTAATCGCTTTGCCCTTCGAAACAAGTACAAGGAAATGATCCCCTCGATCATAGAATTCGGGTTCAAGGGGGACCGATATTTTCGGGAAGCATTAAACGGCAATGTATGGCCGGGGGTAAATCGTTCCGAAGAATACCTGAAAAAAAAGGCCGAACAGGCAGGAACCTCCGTGAGAGACTACAGGAAAAAACTGAACCTGCGGTTTGATCGATATTCCGATTGGCAAAAGCATCTGCATGACAACGGTTCAGACTCCGGAAAACGACCCGCGGAGGGGCCGGGATCAAGCAAATCCTTGACCAAAAACCGCTCATGATTCATGAAAAAGTTGAAAATGACGTTCGGGAGGTATAGCTGGAAAATAACGGGTAGTGTATTCATTAACGAACCTGCATCAGCCGTAAACGCTCATCTGTCGATCTACCTCTTCTCTAATCTTATCCAGCATATCAGGGGTCATCCCGAGAAGTTGGGCAGATTCTGCATCCTCTGCCTTTATGCCTGTTGAATCGGGGTGTTCGTCGACCATTTCTTTCACGAACAGATTGGCGAAATGAACAACTTGTAAATCTTTTGAAATCGGACGTTGTTTACCTAATTCGTCGTGGTATAGGGCGATTTGCACATATGCCTCCACGAAATCCCACTTTCTGAGAACCCTTGCGCCAAATGTGTTGTGATGGGCGTCAATAGATTCAAACAATTCACTCTGATCGACCTTTCCTCCAAATTTACCCTTTGATTCCAACTCCGCACTAATCTGCAATAGGACCATTTTTCCAATATCATGCATGAGCCCCATTGTGAAAACATCCTCTTTCAGATCCAGTTTGAGAAATTTGGCAACAACTTCCGAGGTTACCGCGCAATGGAGTGAATGTTTCCACAATTCTTCCGTAGCTTTGGTGTATTTTTTGCTGATGGTTACGAAAAAGGCTCGATTGCATAGTGATTCTACATATTGCTTTGTCACAACGAGCCCTAAACGAGAAATCGCCTGCTCTACGGTTTTGGTTTTTATAGCAGCACCATAATACGATGCGTTCGACATACTTATTATCTTGGAAGTGATCGCCATGTCCTGTTTGAGGAGCATTGAAATCTCTTTGAAATCAAGGCCTTTTTTGGCCATTTCATTCAATTGAATGCTTAATCCCGGGAGAGGGGGGATGTCTATCTTCCCCTTGTTGAATCTATCAATAACCAGGTCAATGGGATTTTCAATTTCCGTATCAGTGCCTTTGGCCGAAAGAAACCGATCTCTCAGTCTACTTTTCCTAAATCGTTTGATTATCCCCTTGTTGTCAAACGGCTTAACAACGTAATCATCACACCCTGCGGAAAAAGCGGTAGTAATAGCGTCTCTCTCCGCAATGGCCGTTACCATCATTATTACTGCTGTTTCTTCCTCTCCGATTCCCCATTCTTCCTCCATATCTCTGATTTCGAACAAGGCTTCCGTCCCATCCATGTCAGATAAAACAACTTCAAGGGTTATTAATTCAAAAGGCGCTCCAGCCTCCAATGCCTCTTTAACAGCAGTAATGGCTGCATTTCCACTATTGAACGTCCGGCACTCGCCAAGACCTTCCAGTATTTCCTGAAGCAACTTGCAATCAGCAGGATCGCTATCAATAATTAGGCTTTTCATTTTGTTCCCCTGTTTTTTTTCGATCCTTCCTTGAGAAGGTATGATATCTTGAAACTAAAAAACCCCGAATTTAAATGTCAATAACAATCAAGGACAACTTTTCAGAAACTTTCGCATGTTTTCAAGAATTAATCAATCAGAATCAGTTCTTTTTGGCAACATAAGGGGCGCTTAACAACAGCTCAGACCCGGAAAACGATCCGCGGAGGAAACGGGTTCAAGTAAATCCTTGACCAAAAACCGCTCATGATTTATGAACAGAGTAGGTTTTGATGCGGGCCCGTTCCAGTCCATATTGAACGGGAAACGTGTGATATGAGGACAGCGTAAATAAATGTCACGTTTGGTAATTGTCTTTTCAACAGACCCGGTGAGGGGTCGTATCATTCAAAAGGTGTTGATGCGAAGCCGTGTCGAGGCCCTCGTGTTGGAAACCATTGAACAGGTGAGAGAGGCCATTTCCCGGCAGGCGCCGGGTGTCGCGATTTTTGATACAGCCGGCTGTTTTAAAGGGGAAATCAACCATCTGGGAAATCTTTGCGGGACACTGGCGCAAACCGCCGTGATACTGGTGGGGGATGGGGCGGTTCTGGAAAGGTTCGAAGCCTCGGCGACAGAAAAGGAACTGCGTCTTTCAAACCCCCTTGATCCGGAGCTGATTGCGGAAAAGGTCGGGACGCTTTTGTCCTTGAAGGTGGAACAAAAACCTTCGGAAGACGGTTCCCTTGAAAAAGATTTGAAAGGCTTCCTTGGGCTGCGTTGAACCGTTGCCCTTTTTGAAACTGATTCTTAACGTGTTTCCGGCCGTTCTTGACGTTTATGACAAATGCGAATAATATCATAGCGGTTATTGGCCCGAAGGGCGGCGTTGGCAAGACCACCATTTCCGCGAACCTTGCCATCGCGCTGTCGAAGTTGGGGAAGAAGGTCGTTGCAGTTGATCTTGATCTGGGGGCCTCGAACCTCCACGCCATTTTCGGTATCAAGCAATTAAAAAACAGTCTTGATGATTTTGTTCAGAACAAAGTTGCAAACCTTTCCGATGTTGTTCTGGATACGGAAATAGAAAACGTGGCAATGGTTTGCGGAGGCGATGTTCCGGGCATCACGAATATGCCCTATCAAAAAAAATTGAAACTGATCAGACACCTGTCAATGCTTGATTGCGATGTCGTACTTCTGGATCTGGCGCCGGGGGCATCCTACAATGTGTCTGACTTTTCACTCATTGCGCAGAACCCGCTTCTTGTGACAACGCCCGAAATTCCGTCTCTGATGAATGTTTACAGCTTTATCAAAGCCGCTGTTTCCAGGCGGCTCCTTTTTTTCTTCAAACGCAATAAGGCCCCCGAGCTCGTAGCGCTTCTGGAACAGGCCAAAGATTTTGAAAAGCATCCCCGGTTAAAAACCATGGAAGGGTTCTTTAGCGCTGCACGGGAAATCAACCCCGGGGTTGCGGATTCCGCCCATAAAATCATCCGGGGTCTAAAACCGTTTCTAATTGTCAACAGGGTCCCCAGCAAAAACGATACCAAGGCAGGGCAAATTATTCAAAAAATGCTGAGGGAGTTTCTGAGCATTGAAAGCGCCGAAGTAAAGACCATACGCGAGGATCGTGCGGTGGGGCATGCCCTCGCAAGAATGAAGCCGGTACTGATCGAGTCCCCGAATTCCTTTTTTGCAGCGGATATTGAAGAGATCGCACGTGAATTCCAGGGATAAGCCGGCGAGAAAAATCTTTTGAATAATTTTAAGGAGGTAGCTAAAATGGCCAAGGAAAAAGGGGGGAAAACTTTGGGAGAAAAGGCGGAAGAGCGGGTTGAAAAGGCGGTTGAAGCCTCTCGGAAAAGCGTGGTAGCGAGAGAAAAACCGATCGGTGAGGGGGCTGAAGCCTTGAAAGGGCCGGTGGGGCTTGACATCGGAACCAGCCATATCATCGTCGCGCAGAACAAGGGCCGGGACATTAATACCACTAAAGAATTAAACGCCTTTTTCACGCTTCCCACCGGGAAATTCGCCAAACAGATCCTCAACCAGAAAGAAATCAAATATTACGAATCGGACGACCTGTTCTACATCATCGGGTATTCGGCCCAGAATTTTGCCAACATGTTCAATGTGAATTTGCGAAGGCCCATGAGCCGGGGAGTTCTGAGCTCGAACGAAAACGAGGGGATACGGGTCATCGAAGCCATCCTCAAGTCGCTCATTCAGAAACCCCGGGATTTCGGCGAAATCCTCTGTTTCGGGGTCCCCGGCGATCCCATCGATGAACCGGGGGCTTCCATTTATCACGAGTCGATGATCAAGCGGAGCATCGGCGGTATGGGCTACACCCCCATATCCCTGAATGAAGGGATGGCCATTGTGCTGTCGGAGCTCTCCGAAGATGATTTCACCGGCATCGGCATCAGCATGGGCGGCGGAATGTGCAACATTTGCCTGTCGTATCTTTCTTTCCCCGTTATCACCTATTCGATTCCCATGGCCGGGGATTACATTGACGCGATGGTGGAGAAAGCCGTCGGGGAACCCGCCACAAAAGTAAAGGCTATCAAGGAGGAAAATCTGGATCTTTCGAAAGGACCTAAAGACCGGGTGATCACGGCCCTCCATATTTTTTATGATGAACTGATATTAAAACTGCTCAAGAGCCTCCAAAGGGTGATCTCTTCCACGGACAAGATTCCTAAAATCGCAAACCCCATACCAATCATTCTAAGCGGGGGAACGGCCATGCCGAACGGATGCGTCGAAAAATTCGAGACCATGCTCAAGGACATCTCCCTGCCCGTTGAGATCTCGGCAGTGCGACTTGCTGAAGATCCGCTGAATACGACGGCAAAGGGAACTTTGATCATGGCAATGACCGAAACGGGATAACGGAGATCTGATTTTGTAGACAATGGCTGATAGCGATACCAGGGTTCGCTTTTCCGTGGTATCGCGTTTTTTCGTGGGTATTTCTGCTCGCCGAGCGCATTTTTCGCGGTATCCGTTACTCAGCATTTCGAGACGTCTTCCAAGATGTGCTAAACGAAGAATTGCGTCTAATTATTCAATTTTTCGATCATTTACCCCGCACCACCAACGCACCGAACAATCACACCCTCTGCTTTTATGGTTGACACATATTCCGAATGAACTTACGCCCCAGGCGGAAAATGGCCGAAACGATGATCAAGGCCCATTTTTCTTATACATGCGATCCCGTTCAACGTAAAATTTTCCTTGCAGGTTTGGTGTTTTTCCCATAAACTGATTTGTTATTTTGGATCGTTTGATGCTGAGCACGAAGCTGTTCAAAGGTTCAAAGGTTCAAAGGCTTGAATCGTAGACGAAAACACCCCATAGGGAGGAAGAAAAAAAATGGCAGTTGAAACACAGATCAGCGAAGACGGAAAGGTCCTGACCATCAGGGTTCCGAGTCGACTTGACATTACCGCGCACAAAGAATTCGGAGGGGCATATAAAGACAAGCTGGGGCCGGTTTCAAGTTGTATTGTCGATATGGCGGATGTGGAGTTCCTGGACAGTTCGGCTCTCGGCATGCTGCTGATGTTCAGAGAGAAAGCCGTCGCGGAAAGTGTGGATGTATCCATTGCAAATTGCGGTCCCAGCATCAAGAAAATATTCGCAATGGCCAATTTTGACAAATTGTTCAAGATGGAATAACCCATCATTACTGTTTTTCCAAGTATCAAATTGCAAATTTTCCCATGAGGTGTATATGCCGCAGCAAAGCAACGCCCCCCATCCCGGTGAGAGGGTTGCGCCTTCCTCTACTCCCCTGAAAGTCCTGATTGTTGATGATGAATACACGAATCGTAAGATACTTTCCAGGCGTCTTGTCAAAGACGGGCATACGGTCTTTACAGCAAAAACCGGACAGGAAGGGGTCACGCTTTTTGAACGGGAAAACCCTGATCTTATCATTATGGACATCATGATGCCGGTGATGGATGGTTATGAGGCGACGCGCATCATAAAGGAAAAGGCGGGAGAATCCTTTGTTCCGATAATCGCGCTAACATCACTGGAAGATGAAAATGAGCTTGCCGAATGCATAGAAGCCGGCGCCGATGATTTTTTGAGCAAACCGGTTACCCCCACGATCCTGAATGCGAAAATCGATTCACTGATGCGCATACGAGCCCTGTACAACGCTGTGAGCGAGCAGAGGAATGAACGGGACCGGGAAATGGAATTTGCGGAGAAAATTTATTCCCAGATC
>Ga0233437_1005093_pt1 | contig 14675 bp, 12 predicted proteins | sample SI_122_August201_FD_182714 | JGI IMG/M metagenome (GOLD analysis project Ga0233437, IMG submission 182714) | Seawater microbial communities from Saanich Inlet, British Columbia, Canada - SI_122_August2016_200_MG | ecosystem: Environmental > Aquatic > Marine > Inlet | place: Canada: British... | reverse complement strand
AGCTTCGAACGCAGGTCCATGAATCAGGCCTCGAGAGGAACTTTCTCCATAGATCGCAACCATACGAGCTTTGTTTTTCGCAAAGATTCTCTGGTTTTCAGGAAGCGCGTTACCACCGACAGTTGTTGGGCGAGTGAGACCAGTTCTATTTGGCTCGTAATTCCAAGAGTGCTGGTCATCAGTCATGCGTCCGTGAAATATTTTCCCGCTGTACACGGCATTATAGCCATGAGCAATAAAGTGTTGTGGCAGTGTTACGATTTGCGGGTTGAGATCACGAAAGTATGCTCGGTTTTCAATCACACCAATTGTGTCGGGTCGGGATCCAGTAAGTAGGCTTGCTCGTGATGGTGAACAAATGGCTTCTTGGCAATATGCGCGAAGAAAACATCGCCCTTGTTTTGCAAGCTTATCGAGATTTGGACTATGAATATCTTTATTGCCATAGCAACCAAGTTCAGGCCTTAAGTCATCAATCGCGATAAAAAGAACATTTGGACGGCTGCTGTTCGGAGCAGAGTATGCTTCGTTTAAGGCGAAGAAGAAGTGAGTGAGTATCAGACAGAAAAAAGGCAGAGTGCTTCTTGAAGACACAAAAAAAGATCGCATCAAAATCCTCTGTTCTGAAAATATTGAAACCATAGATATTAGAATGCTGAGAGTGTTCATTCCGAACCATGTAGTTCTATGTTAAAATCTCTAATCGTAGTATAAGTATGAAAAAAAATACGTATTTAAAAACTATTTATTTACGTGTAGGTAAAAATATTTGCCCGTCACTGATGCCATCACGTGTCGCGATGCCCCTTTTTGTTTGCGTCACCTGCTTTTCCTTCCTTCATGCCGTTGGTCTTGCAGCACAAAGCAGACCAGCGGAGGGAAGTCTTCTTGACACGGGGCCAGAACTCGCTGCAGAGTTCCTTGTTCAATATCGAGAAAAGGCAATGAAGCGATGGAGTCAGGATATTGAGACACTTGAGCAGAGGGATGTCGTTCAGAGAGATCCAGAAGATGCCATCCTCTTTATCGGGAGTAGTAGCATCCGGCGATGGGATACTATTGAGATTGATATGAGGCCATACCAAGTCGTCCAGCGAGGGTATGGTGGCGCTAAGTACACTGACTTGGCAGTTTTTGCAAAACGTTTGATTCATCCGCACGAGTACAGCGCATTAGTTGTGTTTGTAGCCAATGATGTTCAGGGGAAACCGGAAGATCATTCCCCCGAACAGGTAGAAAAATGTGCCAGCTACATTGCAGGAGTTTCCAGAAAACATTGCCCACAGGCCCCAGTTTTTTTCATTGAAATAACACCGACACGAAAACGGTTTTCTGCATGGCCGCTCATTCGCAAGGCAAATACTCGTCTTCAAAAGCTGTCTTTGTCAACACCCGCCACCTACTTTATTCCGACAGCAGATCATTTCCTCGACCCTTCTGGGAATCCACGGGATGAACTGTTTGTTGATGACCAGCTTCATCTCAACGGTGATGGGTATAAAAAATGGTCAATATTGATTCGTCAAGAGTTAGATGAAGTACTTCAGTAGGTTGAGGTCTAGAACGCTAGGTCGATAGCTCCTTCAGCCTCTCCCGCTAAAAGGCAACGAATACGTGCCGTTTCACAGAAGTGTTCTATGCGGGGAGTACGAAGCGGGGAGTACGAAAGATATGAAGTCATGTACTCAACTTTTTCTACGGTAATTCACCCGAGATTGGGACCACCTGTGGAAGGCAGCCGGTGTCTTGGTACAACAGAGAGTTGTGGGCACCATGAGCGTACATGAAGATAGAATCAGAATGACGGAAAGTAACGAGGAGTGAACTAGGGTATGGCAAAAAAGATCAAAGCAGAAGGACCAGTTGTTGAGCTCGATGGGGATGAAATGACCAGAATTATCTGGCAGTTTATTAAGGAGAAACTGATCCTTCAGTATGTTGATGTAGATCTTCGTTATTTCGATCTATCTGTTCAAAGTCGAGACGCAACTGATGACCAGATTACAGTCGATGCAGCTCATGCGATTCAAGAGTGTGGCGTCGGTGTAAAATGTGCCACAATCACCCCGGATGAAGCGAGAGTCGAAGAGTTTGCTTTGAAGAAGATGTGGCGAAGTCCGAACGGTACGATTCGCAATATTCTTGGAGGGGTGATATTCCGAGAGCCAATAATTATTAACAATATACCGCGGCTCGTTCCGGGGTGGACAAAACCGATTGTTGTTGGTCGGCACGCATTTGGAGACCAGTATCGTGCAACGGATTTGAAGATTCCAGGTCCCGGGAAACTTACTTTGACGTATGCTCCATCTGATGGATCTGCGCCTATGGAGATGAATGTCTATGATTTTCCATCCAGCGGTGTAGCGCTGGCAATGTACAACCGAGATGACTCGATACGCGACTTTGCTCGAGCAAGCTTCAGGTATGGTTTGGCCCGAAATTATCCTGTCTATCTTTCAACGAAAAACACGATTCTCAAAGCATACGACGGCCGTTTCAAAGATCTGTTTCAAGAAGTGTTCGATGCTGAATTCAAAGAGGAATTTACAGCGAAAGGAATCACCTACGAACATCGTCTTATTGACGATATGGTGGCATGTGCCATGAAGTGGGAAGGTGGATATGTCTGGGCATGTAAAAACTACGATGGTGACGTGCAGAGCGATATTGTCGCCCAAGGATTTGGTTCATTAGGGTTGATGACAAGTGTATTGATGACGCCTGATGGAAAGACCGTTGAGGCTGAAGCGGCCCATGGTACGGTGACGAGGCATTACCGCCAGCATCAGCAGGGGAAACCTACCAGCACAAATCCGATTGCATCAATCTTTGCGTGGACACGAGGTCTCGCACACAGAGGCAAGCTTGATCAGACGCCCGATGTGACAGCCTTTGCAGAAACGCTCGAAAAAGTCTGTATTGGAACAGTTGAACAAGGCAAGATGACAAAAGATCTGGCCTTACTCGTTGGGAAAGACCAGCCATATCTTCATACGCAAGAGTTCTTGAATGCAATTGATGAGAATCTTCAGTCTGTAATGTCTTCATGACAACGAGCTGCATAAAAATGTCTTGTGTGGATTCGTGATGGTGTTTCCAAGTACGGATAACTTTTTATTTACTCGTGAGGCTGTTGCTGATGAAATTAGTCAAAAATGCCAACATATCTAGATGCTCATCAGTCTTTTGCGGAGTGTTTGTCTTCGGTCTTTCTATTCCCAACGTTGCTTTTGCCAACGAAAGCAATTCTGCATACCATCTCTTTATTTTGTCTGGGCAGTCCAATATGGCTGGCTTGAGGCCAGAAGAGTCTTTCATCCCCGATGTGGAGGAAGCATTTGGGAAAGACCATGTCATTGTTGTGAAAGATGCACTTGGTGGGCAGCCCATTCGAAGATGGTGCACAGATTGGGAGGCTGCGGATGGAAGTCGTCCTGAGTCAACAGGAGACCTGTACCAACGTCTTATGGAAAAAGTTCAGGCGGTAACAGTTGGTAAAGAAATCCAAACGGTTACTTTTATTTGGATGCAGGGCGAGCGAGATGCAGCGGAAAAGCACGGAGACGTCTACAAAAAAAGCCTTGAGGGCTTGCTTAATCAGTTGTCTAGCGATTTGAAACGAAACGATATCAACGTTGTAATCGGCCGTCTCAGTGATTTTGATATGGGAGATAAAAAATATCACCATTGGACCCTGATTCGTGAACAGCAGGCCGCCTTTGTGCAGGATGGGTCGCGACGGACCTTAGTCAATACAGATGATCTCAATGATGGAGTGAATCGTCGCGGGAAAGAAATCAGCAATGACTTGCATTATTCAGCATCCGGGTATGTCGAATTAGGACGGCGATTTGCAAAAGAGGCCATTCAGTTCATCGAGGCTTCGGATGAGCTCAGTCGTGGCCAGTAGTCAGGCATTACAGGCCTGCCGTTACGTACGTTGAAAGTTGCAGGGGGACTGCTGATGGCGAATTCAAATGTCAGAATAGCAGGTATTGTTCTCGCGTTTTGGAATGTAATGGTTCTGCACGACCAGGCCGTATGTCTCGGTTCGGAACCAACCGTTCCAGAGAACCGTGTTCTTGTAATTGGAATAGATGGTGTCCGGCCTGATGCACTTCAGAATGCGAACACGCCAGCCATCGATCATCTTATTGCAGCAGGTGCATTTACAAATAACACGAAAATTCTCGGCGATCGCTATCGCGACAATGAAACAATCAGTGGGCCGGGTTGGTCGAGTTTTCTCACGGGAGTATGGGCTGATAAGCACGGTGTTCACGACAATACATTTCGTGGCAGAAATTACGACGCGTATCCACATTTTTTTGTGTATTTAAAGCGGAAGTTCCCTAATGCTTGTACCGGTTCTTTTGTTGATTGGGAGCCGATAGACACATACATCGTTCGTGCTGCAGATGTTCGGAAAGTTCGTCCAGCATCGAGCAAAGACTCTTTGGAACAAAAGGACAAAATGCTGGCTGGGGAGGCCGTTCAATTTCTAACACAGCAGAATCCTCATGCAGTCTTTGTTTATTTTGGCCAGGTTGACGAAGTAGGTCATCGGGACGGGTTTCATCCTTCTGTACCAAGCTATCTGCAGGCTCTACATACCGTGGACGCCCATGTCGCAAGCCTTGTAAAAGCAATTCAATCACGTCCGGAATACCTTGCAGAGAATTGGCTTGTTGTTATTTCCACGGATCACGGAGGTCGCGGTAGGAAGCACCGTGGTGGTCATGATGTTCCGGAAATAGTCACTACTTTTTTGGTAGTCAGTGGCAAGGATTCCATGAGAGGTGAGATTGAGGAACCGTCTTACATTGTAGATGTGCCCGTAATAGCACTCACGCATCTTGGTATCCCAATCGAAAGTGCATGGCAACTCGATGGTAAAGCTGTAGGGATAAGGCAAGAGTTCCGGAATGATCAATAGAAATTTTCGAAACTGCTGGTGCCAAAAACAACGTTCGCGTAAGTCGTAGTTGTTTTCTGCTGGTCATGCACTACAGTTCTTGTAGTTTTCACTCAACTACGTGATACTCATATCTTCACAGTCGTACACTTGGGCGAAAACGCCCCTAACAGAAGTCTTTACTTTCTAATGTCTGTTCAAGCGACTGAGACCCCAAAGCACGATATGCACTGGGAGTATGCTATACCGATTACAACAATTCATCTCTTGGCTTGTCTTGCGATTTTGCCTTGGTGCTTTAGTTGGTTCGGAGTCTTAGCAGCTGCTCTCGGCACGATAGTATTCGGGACCTTTGGTATTAATCTTGGGTACCATCGACTGCTTAGCCATCGTAGCCTGTCAGTCCCATCTTGGTTTGAGCGTATTTTGGCTACTCTTGCGGTTTGCTCGCTTGAAGACACGCCTTCTCGTTGGGTGGCAAACCACCGTCTTCATCACTGTCATTCTGATGATGACCCTGATCCTCATTCACCACGTGATGGTGTCGCATGGTCACACATGGGATGGCTTTTTCGTCGCGCCCCGCAACGTAGATCACTCGATTTTCTTGATCGTTATGCTCGTGACGTACTTGTTGATCCTTATTACCGTGCACTTGAACAATATCCGACTGCAGTTCTCTGGATATATATCTCACACGCAATAGGATTTGGGGTTTTTGGCTTACTGCTTGGCCGCTGGATATCAGGTGATTGGACGTCAGGCATTCAACTCGCTGTGAGTTTGATGGTCTGGGGTGTTTTTGTACGTACCGTTCTTGTGTGGCATATTACTTGGAGCGTGAATTCACTGACTCATCTCTTTGGGTACCGCACTTACTCGACGGGAGAGGATAGTAGGAATAATTGGCTCGTGGCTCTCTTAGCAATGGGAGAGGGGTGGCATAATAACCATCATCATGATCCAGCAAGTGCCAGTACTCAGCACAAGTGGTGGGAATTTGATGTTACGTACTATGCCATCTTGCTTTTGAAGTCACTTGGCATTGCGTCAGACGTTATTCAGCCGCGTCACATGCGGCAGAAGCGATGAATGTATAAAAAAGGCCCACCACTTTGTTTATCCAGCAAAGTAGAGGGCCACGTGTGATGCCGCTTTCAGTCAGTTTTTTTCTTTTGAATTCTACCGGCTTCGAACTCTTCAAATGAGAGTTTTCCGTCGCCATCTTTGTCACGATTTTTGAACCATTTGTCAGCCTGTTCTTTCATGCTTTCCTTTTTGATAGCACTTTTGAATTCTTCGAGTGACAGAAAACCGTCTTCATCCTTGTCCCGCTGTTTGAATTGCTTTTCAGCACTGGCAGGTTTTTTTTCACCTTCATCACCACGTGTTTCAGTAGTGAAAACGATAGCCATCGCTACAAGTGCGAGCCATACTACAGATTGAACGCAACGCATGTGCATACCTCATTAAAAAGAGTCATTTTTGTCTAGGATCCTTCAAAGTGTATGTGGTGTATTTGGGTCACGCAAGTAAATCGAGAATCGGGGGCATGGCTTTGTATGAGCGATTACAAAAAAAACCGTTATAACTGGATTACAGTATTTCAAAACAATTCCTTCTAGAAGTATTTTTCACGTAGCAGGGCTATGTAAATTATGAACAAAACATTGCTCATTTTTGTAGTTAGATTTTTTACGTTTTGTTTGTTGATTTGTATCTCGAGTTCTTTGTTCGCAGCGGGCGTGAATGGTTCAGGCATTCCTGGTTCAGCTGAGATGATTCGGTTGCAGGAGCAGTGGCAGCCGATGAATGCTTCTGAGGCAAAGCAGCGTGGACGTAAACGATTTAATGACAATAAGTATGGCATGTTTATTCACTGGGGGATTTATTCCCAGTGTGGGGGCGTTTGGAAGGGCGAGCGGATGGAAGAGGGTGGCACGGGGCCAAAGGTGGCTGAGTGGATCATGCGAAGGAAAGAAATACCGCGGTCGGAATATGCGTTACTCGCCAAAACATTTAATCCAACCAAGTTCGATGCTGATGAGTGGGTTTCCATTGCAAAAGCAGCTGGCATGAAATATTTGGTGATCACATCGAAACATCATGATGGCTTTGCCTTATTTGACTCTGCGGTGAGTAATTTTAATGTGGTTCAGGCGACACCATTCAAACGAGATATTATCCGCGAACTCGAGCAGTCGTGTAAGCGTGGTGGTATTGCTTTCGGTGTGTACTATTCCCACGCACTCGACTGGCGCGACGGTGGTGACTCTGGGATGAAAGACTACTGTTATCACGAGCCGCCAAAGCAAGCCATGTTTGTGAATGACTTTGACCCATCACCAGTCCGATTCGACGACTATATCGCTCGCAAGTCTTTGCCGCAGGTTCGGGAACTGGTAGCAAATTACGATCTTTCAGAAATTTGGTTAGATACACCAATTTACATTCCTCCTCGATTTAGTTTTGACTTTTACAAAACCATCTATAAGTCAAACCCAGAGATACTTGTGAGTCAGCGAATTGGAAATGAGTTTGGTGATATTGGGACCCCTGGCGATAATGTCATTCCAGATGAATCAAGTGAAAATACATGGGAGGGTATCGCAACAACAAACAACTCATGGGGTTTTAAATCATATGACGAAGATTGGAAATCTCCGGCAGAGACATTGTTTTGGCTTCTTGAAAATGTGAGCAAAGGCGGAAATTTTTTACTCAATGTTGGGCCCGATGGAGCAGGCGTTATACCAAAGCAGTCAGTCGATACCTTGTTGGCAGTTGGACGATGGCTTGAAGTTAATGGTGATGCAATATATGGCACAAAACCCTGGAAGGTCACTCATGAGGGCCCAGCTGGAATTTCAATTAAAGGAACGGAGCATCGCAGTAAGCATGGCTTCAAACTTGATGTAACGAGTGAAGATTTCTGGTTTACAAAAAAAAACACGAAGCTCTATGTCATTGGCATGGTCTGGCCAGAAAGCGGTATCGCCAGAGTCCGGTCACTGAATGACGTCTCTTTTACAGAGGTCAGGCTTCTTGGTTCACAAGAAAAGTTGCATTGGAAAAAAGAATCAGGAATCACGGAGATTCAATTGCCGGAAACGGAATTAAAAAAACTTGGTTACGCCTTGGAGATAACCCTCTAAGTCGATCCGTCCTCGCATTGCGTATGAAGCTACAAAACTTGTAAAATAGTTGTGCCTAAAAATTAGGAAATTTTTTTGAATGCGTTTATGGCACTATTGGCCTACATGTCTGGTGGTTGGTTTGCTGCTGATTGAAGAAATTGAATAAGGGAAGATAGTTCTTCGGTAGTGAGTAAGTTTGCCAGTTCTGGCATGAGAGAATTTTTTGAAGGAACTATTGTGTCAGTATTTTTGCGATTAATGCTGTGAACCTTGCCCAAAGCATCCTTAAGAACAATGGGGTCTCCAGCAGACACTTGAAGCCCACTGATCGCAGTGCCTTTGTCTGTGAGTACTGTCATTGTTTCAAAGCCAGCAGCTATTGCTGCATGTGGTTTCAGAATATCCTCATGTAGTGCAATCGCTGAATGTTTGCGAGCAATCTGACTGAGATCAGGCCCTATTTCACCACCGTAACCATTGACGATGTGACATTTGGCACATCCGATATGGTTTGCATGGAATATGGCTCTGCCTAGCGAAGCACTTCCAGGGACGTCTGGCAGAGAACGTGCCGGTAAAATTTCCTTTCCGGTATTGGATGTATCAACGAATATTGAAAAAAATATCTGACCCTTGACTGCTGCCTCCTCTAACGCAGTGACCTGTAGTCTAAGTGGCTTCAAAGCACTCACGTTGTAAGCAATAACAGAACGGGCTGCTACCCGAATGGCGGGCTGACCATTGCCCCATGTCGTCAATCCAGGTGAAACGGTTAGTGGCGGTCGTGGTGGTTTTTTCCGACGTGCTGCCGAGGCCCTGTTTGGGATCGGTGGCGGCCCACTCGGCGTCCCACCAGAAAAAGCCATTGTCCAAGGAATTTGTGTCAGGTCTACATTCGATTCTGCGCTTGTTAAAACAGGAGCAATCCAAAAAGCGTCGCTCGATTTGGTGTTGGTTGAGTCAGCAACCAGATAGATTCGTTTAGCACCACGGATATCAAGATCGATAGATGCCTTGCCATGATCGCTTTTGTAGATGGGATCACCCGGAGGAGTGAAAGATCTATCAAGTCGAGTATTCGGAAGTGGTTTTTCTATTGGCGGTGGCTCTGGGAATACATCACTTAGCTGAACGTTTTTCCAGTCATTTTGCAGGCGGTGTTGTCCCCACCAAGCTGCGTAGTTACGAATATCTTGTGGCCCACGCTGAGCGATTTCAAGCATCGCAGCAGCAGCCTGCGTATTTGAATTAAACGCGATGGCATCAACCATTTTTTTCCGATCCGCGAGCGGCAACGTTATGTCTAATGCTCGCGTTTTGAGTTGTTCAACCGCTGAGTCAGGATGTAAACGCCAGGCTATTCCAGATAAACGGTTGTCCCATAAGAGCGGGTCTTCTGAGTTAACTACAAATAGATCAAATGATTCCTGCTCTTTTCCCTCACATGCTATTCCTAGGGCTTCTAAATACCATCGATCCCAACCATCAAACCCATCAGCAATTTTCTGAAGTAACTTGTGACACTCTTGGAAAGGTATGTCACGAAGAGAAATTGCCGCCTCTCGTCGAACTGCTGCAGAGGAATCCACGCATGCCTGCTGTTGGGCCTGTAGCCAGAGATTGCGAACACGGTCTGAAGTATCTGGTTGAGCAATCGCACGACGTAAAGACCGAAGAGCAACCACACGTATCTGTGGGTTTTTGTGATCCAGTAACTCGGTGAGTCGATCGATGCCTTCTTGTCCACAGTTTGGTAAGAGCCATGTTGTGCGAGCAACGAAGAATGGCTGGTGAGATCGTGAGGCTGCAACAATTTCTGGTCCAGCTTCTTCCCCCATGTCTCGCAAAGCGTTAAACCCAAGCGATCGGACGTGGACAGCAGGACTTTTTAACGCACGAATCTTGCCAGCAACAGTCGAAAGGTCAAGTTTTTCAATGTTTGGAGTAAAATCTTTTGGTGCGATCCGATACACGGATCCACTTCCGTTAGGGTCTCGCATTCTGTGACCACCAACTCCGGGATCATACCAGTCACTTATGTAGATGGCACCGTCTGGACCAACAGCCACATCGGAAGGTCTGAACATGCCAGAATGTACGCTGCCAGAGCGTAGCTTCATAAGTACAGAACGCTCTAAAGAAAACCCCGCTCCTTGTGGTTTTGGTGAGTATTGAAAGACTTCTCCGCGCGCAGACTCACAGACTAGAAGAAGTCCGTTTGGATAGAGTTTATCAAAGCATCCATTCTCACCAAAGACAACGCCGGTAGGAGCCCCGAAGCCGTAGACATCACCAGCAGGGATTGTGCCAGGGTCTTCCTGTCGCCATTCAGCAACTCTAGTTGGTTGTCCGGGCCTCTGATCTAATTGCCATTTCCGAGACCCATCTGCTGAAGAAAATCCAGCGTTACCGTATTCCATGAGCCAAGTGGTTCTACAAGCAGGCGGATCATCGTTGTCTGCGTGGAAAACATCACCAAAGGAAGATAAGGATTCTTCGTAGACATTTCGAAAATTATGCCCAATTGGCTCAAGCCCCGTGCCATCGGGCCGTACTCGCATTGCAACTCCGCCAACCCACACTCGTCCGTCATCACTTTTCCGGCCAGGAAAATTTTCTTTGAGATGAGGGGTTCCACCAGCGTATGAACTTCCAGCACGCAGGGTCCATCCGGATTTATCCGTGACGGTATGAGGCCCGCCATTTCCTGTATTGAAGTACCAGTAACCATCTGGTCCAACAGTTACACTGTGAAGACTGTGATCGTGGTCGAGACCACTGAATCCGGTAAGCAATATTTCTTTTGTATCAATCGATGGATCAAAGTAGGTGTCGCCATCCACGTCCGTGTAGACTAAGAGATTCGGCGCGCAGGAGACAATAATCTTGTTTCCTACCACTGCTATTCCGAGAGGAGCAACGAGATCAATATCCCTGACAAATGTATGAGAAGTATCTGCCCTTCCATCACTGTTAGTGTCTTGAAGCACAACGATACGATCGCCGGCTTCTTTGCTTAGTCCAAGTTCTTTATTTCTAAAGTTACGGTAATTTACTGCCTCGGTGACCCAGATACGGCCGTTACTATCAATATCAAAGTTGGTTGGGTTGAATAATTGCGGAGTAGTTGCCCATAAAGTTACTTCCAGGCCGTCAGCAATTTCGAATTCATCGGAGGGGATATGCTCTGCTAAAATAGGACTAGCTAGGTAGAAACAAAACAATACGAAGTACGAGAGAATTGATTGTTGTGGGTTCATAATCTTGTAGGGTTGTTGTCGTTTAGTCTCTGTGTTAACTAAATGAAGTAGGCAACACGAGGTAATTCATTAGGCTCAGTCCAAGCGTTTTTATGAACTTCGTGTTCGTGGAATGAATGTCGCGAACCGTAGAGATAGTACATGAGTTTTGTTAAGAAAATCATCGTATTATTTGAAAACAACGGAGTTTTGGCAGTGTGTAAGCCTGCTGGCCTTCCGACACAGGCACCATGGGGCATCGAGTCTGTTGAATCGTTAATTCGAAGGCAAAAGTTTCAGGGTCTGTTTGAAGAAGCAGTTGCTCTTGGTAGGAAACGTCATCCGGGCGGTTTTCTTGGAATTCCACATCGTTTGGATCGGGCGGTATCTGGTGTCATGTTGTTGGCCTCAACTCCACGAGCAGCAAGGCAGTTATCTCGACAATTCGAACGCCGACAAATCCGAAAAACGTATGTCGCGATTGTCGAACCACGAAGGGGCGAATCAATCAAAGTGGGTCCATTCATTTGGCAAGATGAAATACGTAAAGTGCCAAATGAGCCTCGTGTTGAAGTTGTGGAATCAGGTGACAGCCATGCAAAGTTAGCGCAAACACGTGGCCACGTTTTGGTATCGGATAAAGACGTTCATTTTCTGGAGTTGCATCCAGAGACGGGCCGGATGCATCAATTAAGAGTTCAGGCGGCATGTCATGGTGTGCCAATCGTTGGCGATAATCTCTATGGCAGTGCATCTGCAGAAGATATTGACATCATTCGTAATCGACCTATTGCTTTGCATGCACAAAGCATTGAGTATGTTGACCCTGAGAGTAACCAGTCGGTTACAGCAAGGGCGGCTATTCCGGATACATCACTTTGGGATTGCTGGCGTGATGCATTTTGTACCCAATGAAATGAAGGGTCTCGATTGGGAAGCGTTCCCGGCAAGATTACTTCAATCAGTCGGTCTTAAGAGGTAATACATTACACACTAGTAGTTGTTAGTTCTCAGGATCTATATCCAATCTCAGAATACATCGAGCTGGAAATGATGTCCCTGATGGTACCGCCGAGATTTCGGATAGTAATTTTGCCATGATCGATTGTAGACAGGCACACGCATCTCCTGCGGATAGCGGTGGTAGAGGTCGTTCGCACTTTTCATATACCCGTCAGCATAGTAGTTCTGTGGATACCAGACATACGGATAATGATACAGTCGATTCCAGTCATGGGTGTTATATGAGTTTGCCCATTGATAGCCATAAGCCTGTTGGCTAGCTGTTGGCGGCTGGGCTTGCAAAGGTAACGAATACCCCACACAAACACTGGCAAATGATATTGCCAGTGCATACGTATACCACTTCATTCTTTTTCCCCCCCGGTACTGATTCGGTAAGTCCGCGAACGGTTCTTCCGCACATCAATGAAGAGATCGGCAATCGGTACGATCGAACTTGACGGAAAAAGTAGTATTTCCGTCATATTTTAAGAAGAAGCTTTTATGCCGTCTGAGTTCGTTCTGACGGCAACCGTCCCTCAGCTAGTTCTTTGTCCCAATCATCCATGAGTGGCCAATGAGTGGCACAGGTTCCAAAATCTGCTAGCGTGAGGTATCCCTTAAGCCTGTCAATCGTGCTTGTCAGGAGCTCATTATTTTTTTGGAACACAGGTCCATGGCTGGGCAAGAGCCATTCAATGTCACTCGCAGCAATTCGCTCTAACGAAGAGATGAAAGACGGGATATCACTACCGTGATGCGCATCAATTGCTCCTACAGATCCGTCTCGATAAATGTTATCCCCGGAGAGCAAAAGGTTGCCAAAGCGGAATGCAAGTTGGCTGTCCGTATGGCCAGGTGTATGCCAGACTTCGAGTTTTCGCTTTCCAATTGTAATGATGTCCCCGTCATGGATAGCCTTTTCGACTTTGATTGTAGGCATTTCAAGGTGAACATTCTGAGCAGAAATTTCAGCAAAGGTTTTGATTCGGTCGCCTGTTTCAAGTGATTCTACAGCTTTGGGGTGGGCCAAAACAGGTGCTTTTAAGAGGCTCTTCGCTTTGGCCAAACCTTGAATGTGGTCAACGTCTGCGTGCGTTGCAATAAGTCCACGGCACTGGGAAATTGGGAAGTCAATCTGCCGTATGAGTTCAATTATCTCATCGACATTTTCCTCGTAACCAATATCAATAAGAACCCAATCATTCTCATCATATAAAAGATAGACGCTGCATCCTATTCGCCATCCGGCTTGATGGTTTATTTCAATAACACCAGGAAAAAGAGGACGTCGTTCAAGCATTGTGAAATGATTATCGGAGGTATGTGGAATCAAGATCCAAAGCATCGATGCATAAATGCACAAACACTTGTTTCAGCCTAATCCTATTGTAGGGCCAACCTATGAACACGACAATCAAAAGATGTGCTTCGGGACATTGGGGGGCGTTGTCGCAGTTTCACTCGGTGTTTCGGTCACTACTGAATCCGCCTTCACGAACAGAATTCACGTGTCATGGTGGATAGGAACAATCGAATTCGATCCTTTTGGCTCGATGTGTTGAAGTGGGGAGTTGTTGGCTTTTCCTCGTCCCCCGTCGTTTTCATAAACTAATTACCACCCACGGCAATCCAGCTGTTCCGTTTGATCACTGCTTGCAGCAGTATCGGAGCTACTGTTCCGGCAAAAAAAACTCCGCTCGGGGTGGGTACCCCGAGCGGAGATCACTGGCCGAAGTCGGGCAACGGATTTCCGTTCGACCGAACGTTTACACTATTTGGTGCTTACGGTACGACTGACCGCAATTACCTTGGTAGCTCGTGTAGCTGATGCGGAAGCGTCCGGAGTTGGGGCAACTGCTGCCTCAATCCCGCAAGCTGGATCACATCCACAAGCTGGCTCGCAACCACAAGCTGGCTCGCAACCACAAGCTGGCTCGCAACCGCAAGCTGGCTCGCAACCACAGGCTGGCTCGCAACCACAGGCTGGCTCACATCCACTGTCGCAGCAGCTGTCGCAGCATCCGCGATGATGTCGAGCAAAGCAACGCTTCTTGGCTTCGTGAAGATCACGGAGCAAGTCACGAAGTGGAGTCTTGCAGCAACGTTTGCGGCTTCCGCAGCAACTGTCACAGCATCCATCGTCACAACCATTGTCGCAACCACAAGCTGGCTCGCAACCACAAGCTGGCTCACAACCGCAAGCTGGCTCACAACCGCAAGCTGGCTCACATCCACTGTCACAGCAGCTGTCACAGCATCCATGACGATGGCATCGCTCAAAAAGACCCCTTAAACCACCGAAAAGATCACATTTGCGACCACAGCAACTTCCACAGCAGCTATCACAACCACTGTCACAGCCACCATTGTCACAAC
>Ga0233437_1005092_pt1 | contig 14675 bp, 15 predicted proteins | sample SI_122_August201_FD_182714 | JGI IMG/M metagenome (GOLD analysis project Ga0233437, IMG submission 182714) | Seawater microbial communities from Saanich Inlet, British Columbia, Canada - SI_122_August2016_200_MG | ecosystem: Environmental > Aquatic > Marine > Inlet | place: Canada: British... | reverse complement strand
TTGAAAGGATGCCGGGTTTGTCATGTTTTAGCTCAGGATGGAATTCATCGGCAAAACGATAGCCAGGGCCGCCGCGCCCCGTACCTGTGGGGTCGCCACCTTGTGCCATGAAATCGTTTATGACACGGTGAAAGGTGATATTGTCATAAAAACCTTCACCAGCGAGAAAAACGAAATTATTCACAGTTTTTGGGGTCTTGTCGGCAAAAAGTTCTAATACTATATCGCCTTTATCTGTAGAGACGGTGGCAGTGTAGTTTTTTGCGGGGTCAATTTGCATTTCGGGGGCAGAAGCCCATTCTTGTGGGGACATATTTTTTCCTTTATGGAGTTTTTTATAAAAGTGATTCGATTCGCGCAACGACCATATCCAGTGCGGCGGCATTATGGCCACCTTCGGGGATGATCACGTCTGCGTATCGTTTGGATGGCTCAACAAATTCCAGGTGCATTGGGCGTACAGTTGAGAGATATTGCTGGATAACATTATCAGTGTTTCGTCCGCGCTCGGCAATATCTCGTTCTAAGCGACGGATAAATCGGATGTCGTCATCGGTGTCTACAAAAATTTTCACGTCAAAGAGCTTTCGCAAAGCGGATTCTGCGAAGATCAGGATTCCCTCCACAAGGACAACTCCACGTGGGAGGACGCTGAAGCTTTCTTTGGTACGACTATGCGTGGCGAAATCGTAAATCGGAATTTGAACTTGCTCGCCATTTTTCAGCTTGGTAATATGCTGGATCAGTAAGTTCGTTTCCAAAGAATTCGGGTGGTCAAAATTAACCGCAACCTTCTGCGTGGGAGGCAATCCACTCAGGTCTTTATAATAGGCGTCGTGCTGCAAAAATGCAATTCGTGCAGCACCAACACGGTTAAGAATTTCCTGCGCTACGGTGGTTTTTCCAGAACCAGAACCGCCAGCTATACCGATTACAAGTGGGGGATTTGTAGAAACCATGCCCACATTATACTCGCTTGTGTGAATCAAAAAAAGTGCACTCGAGTAGAGCGCACTTTTTGGATTTTACGTGGTTGTGATTTTTTTAGAGACCAGCCATATAAGCTAAGCCAACAGTACCGGGGCCAACATGCGTACCAATTACAGGGCTAACCTCTGAATGGATTACTTCTACCACATCCATTTCTTGCTGGGCAAGTTTCAGGAGAGCTTGCGCATCTTCGGTTGCATTTGCATTGAGCGTTGCTAAATGGATGGGGGTGCGATCACCAATTTCATCTTTGATGATTTCAAGAACACGTAAATGTGCTTTCTTTTTTGTGCGCACGCTTTCAATGGATGCGACGAGACCTTCTTGAACGGAGAGAATTGGTTTAACTTTCATCGCTGTTCCCATTAGGCGTTTTGCACCGCCAATCCGTCCACCACGGTGCAGAAATTCCAATGTATCTACAGCAAAATAAACACCTGTATTATCTCGTGCTTTTTCAGCGACCGCGAGACAATCTTCAATGGATGCCCCGTCTTGTGCTGCGCGAGCAGCGGCTAGGGCTTGAAACCCTAAAGACATAGCGGTTTGTCTTGAATCGAAAATATGGACATGTTCCTGCCCAGACTTCATCATGGAGCGTCCTTGAACAGCAGAGTTATTTGTGCCAGAAAGCTTTTCTGAAATAAAGACACCGAGCACATCATACCCTTCTGCAACCAATTTCTCAAAAGCTTCATGCATATAGGGAATGGTGACTTGGGATGTTGAAGGCATTACCTTTGCGGTTTGCAGGCGTGTGTAAAATTCGCTGGGTTGAATATCAACACCATCTTTAAATGTCTCATCGCCCCAAATGACTTCTAATGGCAAAACAGTGAGATCGTGCTTAGCGATCAAATCGCTAGGGAGATAGCCTGTGCTATCCGTAACTATTGCAACTTTTTTAGACATAAATCCTCCGTAAGATTATTTAATATTTCAAAGTGCTTAACCCGCCTTTTCGTGATAAGTTGCGTATGCCCAGTATCTTTGCTATAATCCCAACAGCAATATTCAGGGACATATTGTAAAACTTATACTACCGAGGAACTCTCCATTGGCTTTTTTTAACCCAATTAACTGGCTGCTTGGTCTTTTTTCACTAGACATTAGCATTGACCTGGGAACCGCAAATACATTAGTGAATGTTCGTGGAAAAGGAATAGTTATCAACGAACCATCCTGGGTGACGATAGATAAACGCTCTCGCCGCCCACTTGCTATTGGCATGGCTGCCAAAGAGATGGTTGGACGTACGCCCAAAAATGTGATCGCGGTACGCCCTCTCCATGATGGGGTGATTTCTGAGTTTGATATTACGCAAATCATGTTAGAGTATTTTATTGGGCGTGTTCACGAACAAAGCGTCGTACCTCTTCCCAAACCACGCGTGGTGATCGGTATCCCGGCAGGTGTGACAGAAGTGGAGAAACGTGCCGTATATGATGCAGCAATGGCAGCCGGCGCACGCCAAGCCTTGCTCATTGAAGAGCCAATAGCCGCTGCTTTAGGGGCTGGTCTCCCGATTGGCGAAACACGCGGGAGCATGGTTGTTGATATTGGTGGTGGGACGACAGAAGTTGCCGTGATGTCAATGAGTGGTGTTGTTGCCTCCCGTTCTTTACGTGTAGCTGGCGACGAAATGGATCAGGATATTATTCAATATCTTCGAAATAAATACAATCTTTTGGTTGGGCAAGGAATTGCAGAAAAGATCAAGATGAGAATTGGTTCTGCGTTTCCACTTGAAAATGAAAAAACAATGGAGGTGCGCGGACGAAACTTGGTAACCGGTCTACCTGAAACAGTAGAGGTATCCTCTGTCGAAATTCGAGAATCCTTAGCGGGATCTGTTCAGGTAATCGTGGATACTGTTAGAGACGCGCTCGACGAAATCCCGCCAGAAATTATCGCCGATCTTATGGATTTAGGCGTTTGTCTTGCTGGTGGTGGTGGTCTTTTGGGTGGTCTTGATAAACGGCTGACAGACGATATCAAGCTCCGCACCTGGGTTGCCGAAGATGCGCTAACCTGTGTTGTGCGTGGTGCGGGTATGGTTTATGATGATTTTGAGAATCTCTCGCCTTATCTTGTCGGCTTAGAGAGACGTAGCGCTTAAGCATTATCCCTTATCGTTAAGGGGCTTTTGATTTTTCCCAGTAGAATCCTCTCATGAAAACTAGATTTTCTCGTTCCTTGCAGACAACTATCATCTTTTTGGTGGTAGGGGGTATTTTGGCATTGGCATTGGGTGGCTTTTTTAGCTCTGCATCAGCCTCATTTGGCAGATCACTTATTTCTGCACAAACTTGGGTTTCAACCCGCTATATAACCATTCGTGATTTTTTCAATGCGCCAAGTGATATTGCTTCTCTACAACAACGTAATGCGCAATTAGAATCTGAAATATCAGGTTTGCAAGCACAAGTTATTCAGCTTCAGCAACAACTTACAGATACGCAGGTGCTTGCCGCATTGGTAGATTTTTCGCAAGGCAGTCCTGAAAGTGTTTATAAAGCCGCATCTGTGATTGGGCGTGACCCAAGTCCGTTTTTGCATTATATAATCATCAATAGTGGCTCAAACGCTGGACTCCGACGTGGGATGCCTGTTGTCACAAATCAAGGCTTGATCGGGAGAGTCGATGCGGTTATTGCGGATGCAGCACGTGTTCAACTCGTCACCGATCCCTCTTCCGCGATTAATATTCGTTTGCAGAACGCAGACACAGACGCCATTCTCGTTGGCTCTGTAACAGGTGATATTGCGATTGAAATGATCTCTCAAGATGTAGATGTTCAAGAAGGGGATGTAATCCTTACATCTGGGTTAGGGGGTAATTATCCTCCTGATCTTCTTGTGGGGCAGTTATTCAACCTACGTAAACGTGACTATGAGCTTTTTCAGACAGCTTCTGTGCAGTCAACGGTAGATTTTTCTCGCCTTGAAATTGTGTTGGTGATTATGAACTTCAAACCGATTGACATCACGCCACTAGTCCCAGAAACGACTCCCTAATCTCCGTGAAAGAACTAATCGTTCTTCCTATATTATCGCTAATGCTGGTTATCCAGATGGCGGTTGTCAGTCGTATTCCTTTGTTTGGATTAGGATATGCCGACCTCGTGCTCGTAACGCTTGCCGCCTGGTCTTTGCAGGAACGCGTTGAAACATCTTGGCATTGGGCTGTTATTGCCGGACTTCTGGTCGGGTGGGCTTCTGCCCTCCCTTGGATTGTGCCCGTCATTGGATATTTGCTCATGGTTGCTTTTGCAAGACTCTTGGTGCGTCGTATTTGGCAAGCACCACTTTTGGCCATGTTTGTTATTGTCTTTTTTGGCTCTCTAATTTTTCACCTTCTTTCGGCATTGACTTTACAATTATTGGGAAGCCCAATCCTCATTGGAGACGCGCTAAGTGTGGTTACTTTGCCTAGCTTGATGCTTAATCTGTTTTTAGCATTACCTCTTTATGCAATTTTTCGCGACCTTTCTGTTTGGGTATATGATATCGAGGATTACGAATGAGTTCAAGTTCCCGTGCTGGTTTTCGAGCAGAGCCGTGGAGAGTGCTGGTTTTTTACTTTGCAGCCGTACTAGTTTTCATGCTTCTTGCTTTCAAGCTTTTTAGTTTGCAAATCTTTGAAGGTGAAAACTGGCTTGTGCGCGCAGAAGATAATTTTACTCGTGAGATCAGCATCCCCACATCGCGCGGTATTATTTACGATCGAAATGGCGTAATTTTGGCGCGCAATATTGCCGCCTATAATGTTGTTATCACCCCAGCAAATCTTCCTGATGATCTTGCAGATATTCAACATATTTATCGAGAGCTTTCCGAAATTGTTGATGTTCCTGTCAGCAGTGGTACGCTCGAAGAGGCGAAACTCTTTGCGGCCTGTGTTCCCGGACCTGGTATTACGCAGTTGGTGGAACTGGGAGATTCTCTCGCCCCGTACAGGTCTGTGCCCGTCAGCTGCGATGTGAGCGAGGAGATCGCCCGTATCGTACGCGAACGTGCAGTGGGCTGGCCCGGCGTTTCCGTACAGATCGACCCCATTCGAGATTACCCGACAGGTTCTCTCACGGCAAATATCATCGGCTTCCTTGGGCCGATTCCAGCTACTCAAGTAGACTTTTACGAAGAGCTAGGTTTCATCGCCGGGCGTGATAAGATCGGCTACGCAGGCGTGGAATCGACTCTCCAAGACATCCTTGCCGGAACAAATGGTAAAAGAGTTGTCGAAGTAGACGTTGCAGGCAAAGAATTGCGTAATCTTGAACCACCAATTCAAGCTGTTGTGGGACGGAACGTTCGCCTTTCTCTAGACCTTCGATTACAAAAGGCTGCCGAAGGAGCTTTGCTCAATGAAATCACAGGCTGGAACGCATATTTTGGCCAGATTCGAATTTCCAGTGGTGTAACTATTGCAATGAATCCAAAAACAGGGGAAATATTGGCAATGGTTTCTTATCCATCTTATGAAAATAATCGTTTGGCGCGCTTTATCCCCGCTTATTATTATCAACAATTAAGTGAAGACCCACGTCATCCTCTTTTGAATAACGCTATCTCCAGTGAATATCCACCAGGGTCGGTGTTTAAGCTTTCGACCGCGACGGGTGCGCTAAACGAAGGTGTGGTGACTGTCAACCAGACCATTTACGCACCTGGGCAACTAATTTTAACAGAGAAGTTTTCACCTAATGATCCCGGTCGCGAACGTCCCTTTGTCGATTGGATTTACGATGAGAAGCCAGACGGTTTTGGTGAAATCAACTTCTTGCGCTGCATTGCGTATTCTAGCAATGTTTGTTTCTATAAACTTGGCGGCGGTTATGAGGATGAAATCCCCGAAGGTTTAGGGGTTTTGCGTTTGCGAGAATATGCTCGAGCGCTTGGCTATGATGAGCCCTCCGGGATTGAACTCCCCGGTGAAGCAGATGGGTTGATTCCCTCTCCTCAATGGAAGCGTATTAACCAGGGTGAGAACTGGTCTACGGGTGATACATATATCGCAAGCGTGGGGCAGGGTTATGTTCTTTCGACACCCTTACAAGTTCTTATGTCTGGTGCTACGATTGCAAATGACGGAAAATTAATGCAGCCCACAATCGTGAGAGAAGAAATAGATGATGAAGGACGGCTTCTTTCTCCTTTTGTGCCACGATTAAAATGGGATATTACCGAAACACCGCTTATTACCAATTTTGATTGTGATGATGGCTATTGTCTGGATATGGAAACAAAGAGTGCTGTCGATCCATTTGTTGTAGAGCAGGTTCAGAACGGGATGCGTTTAGCTGTTACGAATACATTATATGGCACGCTCAATGATGTTTTCGGTGATTTTCCCATCGCGGTGGCAGGTAAGACAGGTACGGCAGAATATTGTGATGATGTTGCTCTCGCAGCAAATCGTTGCACCTTTGGTAATTGGCCCACTCATTCCTGGACGCTGGCTTATGCACCATTTGACGACCCTGAAATTATCATCATGGCATTTATGTATAACGGCGGTGAAGGCGCTGCTGTTGCAGGTCCCGTTGTACAGCGAGTGATGGAAGCCTATTTTGAACTAAAAGCAATTGATCTCGCAGAAGGTGGCGGAGGGTAATATGAGGTCGTGCTTGAAGCATAATTTGCCTCTGACGCATCAGTCCCATTTTCTTTTCCCAAAAAGAAGAATAAGCCCCTTCGTGCTATAATTTGCTCAGATTTTGACCTTAACCTGATCTAATATTCACGTTGAAATAAATTATATTTTCTATGAGCATAAATACTGACACCATCCAAATTAAAGGCTTGCGAGACGGATTGCTGGTTACTTTAGGTTCAGGGGAGTGGCAAGAGTTGCAGGAATTGCTTTTTACGCAAATAGACGAACGTTCTACTTTTTTTCGTGGGGCACGACTTGCCTTGGATGTGGAAAGTCAGGAGTTGCGTGTAGCAGACCTGTCAAGGCTACGTGACAAACTTTCTGAGCGAGAAGTTTCTCTTTGGGCAGTTATTAGCAAATCTCCGAAAACAGTGCAGACTGCACAGTTGTTGGGATTAGCAACTCGTGTCTCAAAAACACGCCAAGCAAAAAAAACGCGTTCGGTTGTGGATGCAGGCAATGATGATACAGCGCTTTGGATTCAGCGTACACTTCGATCGGGAATGCGGATTGAGCACCCTGACCATGTTGTGGTAATGGGTGATGTTAACCCCGGCGCAGAGATTGTTGCTGGAGGGAATATCTTGATTTGGGGGCGGTTGCGGGGTTCTGTTCACGCCGGAGCAAGTTTTCGGACAGAAGCAAGCGAAAATTCAGGAGCGTTTATTTGTGCATTGGCGATGGACCCGACAAAATTGCAGATAGCGTCTGAGATAGCGAATCCATCCAAGGTGAAGCAATCCAAAAAATCTGGAAAAATTAGTTTAAAAAATGGAAAATTTCTCGTTGAAACATGGCGAGGCAAATAATTTTATCCAAAAATAGGTGAATTTATGAGTGCAGAAATTATTACAATTGCATCGGGAAAAGGCGGCGTTGGCAAAACGACCGCGGTAGCGAGCTTGGGTATTGCGTTGGCTTCACGCGGACAAAAAGTAGTCTGTGTGGATGGCGATATTGGTTTGCGAAACCTGGATGTGATTATGGGCTTGGAAAATCGCATCGTTTACGATATTGTGGATGTGGTTGAAGGGCGTTGCCGTTTGCGGCAGGCGATGATTAGAGATAAACGATTGCCGGGTTTATTCTTGATCCCTGCTGCGCAGACACGCGACAAAATGGCTGTTTCACCCAGCGATATGATGCGTTTGGGCGATGAGTTGCGCAACGAAGTAGATTGGGTCTTGATCGACTCACCAGCAGGTATAGAGCGCGGTTTTAAAAATGCAGTTGCGCCCGCCGACCGTGTGCTGGTTTTGACTAACCCGGAAATTTCTGCAGTCCGAGATGCCGACCGTGTAATTGGGATTTTAGAAGCCGAAGAGAAAGGTAGCCCATCTTTGATTCTAAATAGGGTTAATCCTGAGATGGTCAAAAAACAGGAAATGCTCTCTGCTGAAGATGTGATCGATCTTTTGGCGATTGATTTGATCGGCATTGTGCCAGAAGATAAATCGGTTTTGATAGCGGCTAATCGGGGTACACCCATTGCTCTTGATAAAGAGAGTATGGCTGGACGAGCTTTTCATAATATTGCTGCTCGACTGATGGGAGAAGAAATCCCCTTTATGGATTTGGAAGAGCAGGATGGGCTTTGGAAGCGAATTTCTAAATTAACAGGGAGGAGTTGAGATGAGTTTATTTAGACGGATCGGTGGCAAGAAAAAAAGTGCGCAGAGTGCAAAAGAGCGTTTGCAACTTGTTCTGACACACGATAGAACAGATATGACACCAGTTGCGTTGGAAGCACTTAAAGATGAATTGATCGAAGTTATCTCTCGGCATATTGAGATTGATCCAGAGGCTGTGAGCATTGATATTGCGCGTGAAGGGCGCGCTCAACGTTTGGTTGCAGATATTCCGCTTAAGGCTACCGGGAAGCGTCGGGGGCGGTAGCTGTCAAAGGACGACAAAAGATAAATCCTGAACGGATTGCGTATTCTGTCTTGCGTATACCGCAAGGGTATCCTTTAGGAAAAACATTACGAAATCCGGAATACGCAATACTTTTTTATGCTAAAAAATATCTCCTGGCGTCAATTCGATTTTTGGTTACTCGGTGCCGTTGTTCTGGCAATTGCCTTCGGCATCGCCATGATCGATTCCGCAGTAGCGGGGAATGCAGAGTTGGCAGATTACCCACAACGCCAAGCTATTTTTGCGGGTTTTGGGCTGCTTGTTATTGTGTTGGTCGCAGCGATAGATTACAACTATTGGCTTGTTCTCTATCGCCCGATGTATGGCGTGATGATGGTTTTACTCATCTTCCTCTTTATGAGCGCTCGTGCAGTTTTCGGCGCAGCACGCTGGTTTAGATTAGGCGCAATCTTCATCCAACCGACAGAGTTGGCAAAGCTCGTCGTTATCTTGATTTTGGCACACTATTTTGAGAAAACGCAAGACGAGCCACGCGATCTTCGTTGGATTATTGGCAGCCTGATCTGGACAATGGGGTTAACAATCTGGATTTTGCTTCAACCAAACTTGAGTAACGTGATCGTGATCGCCGTGATTTGGACGGTCATGATCTGGATGAGCGGCTTGCAATTAAAACACCTCGCCTCCTTTGCCTTGGGCGGGATTGTTCTTGTTACCGCAGGTTTCCCTTTTCTCCAGGAATATCAGCAACAACGGGTGCTGACATTTATTTTCCCAGACCCGAACGCCACTTATGGTGAGACCTATAATATTCAACAGGCTTTGATTGCAATTGGATCTGGTAGCTGGCTCGGCAAGGGATATGGACAGGGGTCTCAGGTTCAGTTACGTTTTCTGAAAGTGCGCCACACCGATTTTATTTTTTCGGCGATTTCAGAAGAATTTGGGTTTGTCGGCGCATTGATAGTTATCGCCACTTTAGCCCTTATTCTGTGGCGTTGCATTCGCGCGGCACGTCTTGCGCGAGACACATCGGGTACGATGATCGCTTTTGGCGTCGCAACTTTGATTTTCTTTCAAGGGGTAGTCAACATCGCTGTAAACTTAAATCTGATTCCTGTTTCTGGCTTGCCCCTACCTTTTATCAGTTATGGCGGGAGCGGTTTGCTCTCGTTGATGTTGGGGATCGGGCTGGTTGAGAGCGTTATTATGCGCCATAAAGCGATGGAGTTTTAATATCACGAATAAAAAAATATTTTAAGTGGATAAAGAGCCGCGACGCACGTGACCTCAACTTGCTTGCCCTTATTTAGCAATTTCTTAATCTAAACATTTTCACGCAACACCATTCAACTTTAAACAATAAACTTAAAAAAACGGAGAATTATGACAACAAAGAATCAAACACCGGTCCGAGTTCGCTTTGCCCCATCCCCAACGGGACGAACGCATTTGGGCAGTGGACGCACCGCTTTATACAACTATCTTCTCGCTCGTCAAACGGGCGGACAGTTCATCTTACGCATTGAAGATACCGACCAGAAACGCTATGTAGAGGGCGCAGAAGAAGAATTGATGCAAGGTCTGCGTTGGCTAGGCATGGATTGGGATGAAGGTCCCGATGTGGGCGGGGATTATGGCCCCTACCGCCAAACGGAGAGACGCGAACTTTACGCGAAATACGCCCGAGAACTCATCGAGAATAGGCACGCGTATTATTGTTTCTGCACCGCAAAAGATGAGGGGCAGGAAGATGTAAAAAAACGTCAACAGCACAGAGATATTTGCCCCAGCAGAGATGCTGATATAGCAGAAGCAAGCCAAAAGGTCGCGGGCGGCGCGGCGCACGTCATCCGCTATAAAATGCCAAAAGAAGGGTCGATCACCGTAGAAGACGCGCTGCGTGGTGAAATCACTGTTGAAAACGCCACATTGGATGATTATATTTTGGTCAAGAGCGATGGTTTGCCCGTTTATCATCTGGCAGTTGTGGTTGATGATCATCTGATGGGGATAACGCACGCCATCCGCACATCGGAATGGTTGCCCACTTTCCCGCTTCATGGGCATATTTACGCTGCCTTAGGCTGGGAGCAACCGACCTGGATTCACCCCTCCATTTTCTTGAAACCAGATGGAAAAGGGAAGATGAGCAAGCGAGATAGCGAAGCCTTGATGGAAGCGGGGAAGCCGATTTTCTTGAGCGATTTTGGGAAGATGGGTTATTTGCCCGAAGCGGTCGTGAACTGGGCGGCGCTGATTGGCTGGAGCTATGACGATAAAACCGAAGAGTTTACGCTGGATGAGCTGATTGAGAAATTTAGTGTGGAGAAACTCAGTCCCTCGCCCGCCGCATTGAATTTCACAAAACTAGATCACTTCAATGGCGTTTATATTCGTGCAATTTCCTCAGACGATTTAGCAGAACGAATCAAGCCTTTCTTTGAAGAAGCTGGTTGCGCTGTGAGTGATAGTGAAAAGCTTTTGCGCGTAGCCACTTTGCTGCAAGTGCGCCTAAAGAATTTAACAGAAGCCCCCGCAATGGGCGGGTTTTTCTTCAAAGAAGATGTTTTCCCCGAAGCTGAATCGTTAATCGGCAAGAAAATGGACGCAGAATCGGCTTTAGTATTAGCACGCGAGATTGAGAAACTGGTTGCTGATTTACCCGATTTCAGCATGGATTCTGCTAATCAGCCTTTTAGAGTTTTGGCTGCGAAGATGGATACAAAAGTTGGAAATGTTTTCGGCTTTTTACGCGATTCTCTGACCGCCCAAAAAGTTAGCCCGCCGATTTTTGATACGATGGAAATTATCGGGCGCGAGAAGGTGTTGGAGCGGATTCGGAAAGGTATAGAACTGTTGGAAGCAGTGTAGATAAATACAGCGCAAGCTTGTTATCAAAAGAACAAGGTGCTATGCAACTATGGTGCCTTGTTTTTGTTAGTACAGGTAGAATAAGGGATATGGTTTTGTTAGGCATCAATCGTATTATTATTTATGAGAACAAGAAATGGCTGATACAGATAAGACCAAGATACAACTTTTGGATGATCTGGCAGACGCGCGCCAGCGAATTTTTGAATTAGAAGAGGATGAGAGCAAGCGAGTTCAAATGAAGAATGCAATCCAAAAACAAATGCAAGCGCAAGTTGCGCTCCGCAACGCAGGTGCAGCAATCTCGTCTTCTTTGAGCATGGAAACAGTTATGAATCAAATTGTCGAGGAACTGGGTAAAGCTGTAGATGCTACCAGCGCCGATATCAATCATTTTGATCTAACAAGTGGGGTTACTACAGTGATTGCCGAATATATTGGCTCTGAGGCAAACGCTGCAGAAAAGGCGTCTGATCTGCATACAGTGTATCCAGATCCGGGAGCTGACGATATTGTATTCTGGCAAAGAGAGAAAAGAATGAAGGCCGGTCAACATGATGTTGCTCATGCGGATGATGCAAATTTGACTTCGTTTGAGCGGGTAGATGTGCAAGAATATGGAGTCAAATCAAAACTATATATCCCCTTGTTGGTCAGGGATGAGTTTTACGGCTATGCTTAGATTTGGGAAACGCGGAGGCGCCGGGAATTCACATCTGCTGAGATCGATTTGTGTAAGGATCTGGGTCAACAGGCTGCTATTGCCTTGGAAAATGCACGCTTATACGAGCAAGCCCGAGAGGAGATCACCGAGCGCAAGCAGGCGGAGATAGAATTGCAAAAATTGAACAACCAATTGCAAACTCAGTTGGCTGAAATTAAACAACTGGAAACTAAATTGCGCGAGCAAGCCATCCGTGATCCGCTCACAGGGGTGTTCAACCGCCGTTATATGGATGAGATGCTCAAAAAGGAAGTTTCCAGGGCTGCACGAAAGGGAAACTTGCTTAGTGTTGTCATCCTTGATCTGGACAATTTGAAAAAAATTAATGACACTTATGGTCATGTGGAGGGAGGTGATAAAGCCTTGCAGGTCTTGGCAGGCACTATCAAGCAGATATCCCGCACTGAAGACATACTATGTCGATATGCAGGCGACGAATTCATGGCTATCCTTTACGACGCATCTGCACAGGCGGCATACGAGTGTGCGCTGAAGTGGAAAGAGGCTGTTTCCAAAATAAAAATCGATACGAACAAGGGGGAGTTCTCGATTACTTTTTCAGCAGGAGTAGCAGAATACCATTTTCGGGGATTGACGGGAGATGAGCTCCTTATTCAGGCAGACCTGGCGCTCTATCGCGCCAAGGAGTTGGGGCGTGATAGCGTCGTGATTTATCAGTAGCCAGGGATTAAGCTACTGGAGAGTATGATTTAAAAGAATAAACCTAAACAAAACTGTATAGTGGGATGCTCTCAATGAGTATTCCACTTTTCTTTGGGAGGGTATAATATTTTCTAAAAGAGAAGGTTTTTCGGTGCGCTGGTTATGGGTGATGCCGTTTAGGGAGCGGAGTTCTTTATGAAGGATAAGAAGAAAACTAAAAGACAACTTATTACCGAATTGGAGGAAATGCGCCAACGTATCGCTGAATTGAAAGATGCGGGGTTGCAGGAGCCTTTAGAAGTATCTGAGGATAAATATCGGGCGTTATTAGAGGGTTTGAACGATGCTGTTTTTGTGCATCCGCTAAAGAAAGATGGCTATAATAATTTTATTGATGTGAATGAAAGAGCTTGTGAGAGACTTAGGTATTCACGTGATGAGTTGCTTGCGCTATCACCCAAAGATATTAGTGCTCCCGAAGATGCTCGGTTGAGAAGGAGTCGTGATGGACGCAAAAAACTACTTGAAAATAAATGGGAAATATTTAGAGCTACACACCTTGCAAAAAATAGAACGCGTATCCCGGTTGAGATCAGTTCCAGAATTCTTCTCTTAGAAGGCAGATCTGTGGTTCTCTCTCTGGCAAGGGATATTTCTTCACGGGTGCAGACAGAGAAAGAGATCAAGTTTCGCAACAAAGAATTAGCTGCACTTAATAAAATTTCTATTAAATTAAACGAATCTTTGAATATGGATTCTGTTCTCAAATCTACTTTGGCGCAGATCGTGAAAGTTGCGGATGTAGACGGAGCTGAATCTCACCTTCTTAATACTGATGGAAATCTGGCTCTGGCAATGACATGGAACCTGGATCAATCTTTTGTGCTCTCAAGCCGAGATATTTTTTTCCTCCAAGTGAAGGAATTCCAGGATTGACTTTTGCTCGCCGCCGCCCTCTTTTTGTCCCCGATGCAGCGACTGATGAGCGTTATTGGCGACGAGATTTGGCACGTGATGCCGGTTATAATTCTCTGCTTTGTACGCCAATTATTGGCCATGATTCTCTTTTGGGAACTTTTACACTCTACAGCTCTAGGCCTCGCGAGTTTTCTGCACAAATACAGGATTTGATGATAACCATAGGAGGGCAACTAGCTACGGCTATAGAACGGGTGCATTTATTTGATGCTTTACGCGAGAGCGAAGAGAAGTTTAGAGACTTATTCGAAAAATCAGAAGATGCGATTCTGATCATTGAAAATGGGAAATTTGTGGACTGTAATCAGGCAACTGTAAAAATGCTCTGTTATAACGACAAAGATGATTTCTTAAATGCCCATCCCTCGGCTCTATCACCGGAAAAACAACCGGATGGGAAAATCTCTTTAGAGAAAGCGAACGAAATGATGGATATTGCGATCGAAAAAGGAAGCCATCGTTTTGTTTGGGATCATATACGTGCCGATGGAGAAGTTTTTCCTGTAGAAGTTCTTCTGACAAAAATCACTGCTAACGAAACGAAGCAAGTCCTTCACGCAATCTGGAGAGATATTACCGATCGCGTACGGGCTGAGATGAAATTAAAAGAAGCCAACAAGCAATTGGAAGCTCAATTATCCGAAAATAAAAAACTGCAAGTCGCTCTGCACGAGCAAGCGATTCGAGATCCGTTGACAGACTTGTTCAACCGTCGTTACCTAAATGAAGCTATTCAGCACGAACTTGCCAGAAGTGCCCGGCAAGGAAGTTCCTTCAGTATTGCAATACCTTCGCCAATTATGGCGAAGCAAGCGGCAGTTTGGCAGAGTGAATGGAACTAAATGCAGTTAGATGTCCAAAAATCTGCTCAAATAAAATAGGGTCAGGTTTTTGCGGAAGCATTTTTAT
>Ga0233437_1005091_pt1 | contig 14676 bp, 13 predicted proteins | sample SI_122_August201_FD_182714 | JGI IMG/M metagenome (GOLD analysis project Ga0233437, IMG submission 182714) | Seawater microbial communities from Saanich Inlet, British Columbia, Canada - SI_122_August2016_200_MG | ecosystem: Environmental > Aquatic > Marine > Inlet | place: Canada: British... | reverse complement strand
AAAATGTACATGTCCCCAAATTACCTACTTTCCGTTCAAACACTATTTAACTTTTTATTGGTGAACTACTAAAGGTCATTCTTTGGCTTTATATTTTTCATATAATATTATAAAGCCAATGTATTAATAATTTTCATCCATCACAACCGGGGTAATATCCATCATTTCACAAAAATGAACCAACTCTTTGACACAATCTCCTGCAACACCTGAGATATGGTTGGAGCCGAATTCATCGCACAAATTTTCCAGATTCATGGATACTTTAACAAAAGCCGCCGGTAATTGATGTTTACCCCTGGCCTCGATAAACGCTTCCAGTTTCTTAGGTGAGAGTTCCACTGCATCACCCGGAATGATGGCCATTCGATATTTTCCAGACCATCGATACAATCTGGCTAATGTAATTGGACCTGGTGCCGCTCGAAAATAGACTGTAGCACCGCCACCGGGGCGTACAGATGGTCTCAATTCCACCTGGGCCATATTTTCAGCAGGATCTTCTGACCGTTTAGCAAACCAGGTACTTTGAGCACCACAATTTGGCAGATATAGCGTTTGGGTTTCATTATCAATATGACTGAGGTCACCAAACAGCGTCGGACTACCGCCGGTCACCTGTTTTAAAACTTCCATGGTCAAGGCCCCATCACCATCCGCTTCACAGCCCATTGCCGTGCACGGTTTTTGGCCTTCTGCATCATAAGGTCCCGGCATAAAAGCAGCAGTCAGACATTGAGGAACATAGTGCGTCGATAAATCCGGCATACATTTCACAGCCATAAAGTCGAGATGTAACTCTTCTGCAATATCTTTGGTTGCTAAGTAACAATTAATTTGAAATGAAAGCTTAGCTTCAGTTAAAACGGCATTATCAAAATCGATTTTAGCACTGGTCTCTTTAAGCCAATCCAGCATTTTTTGGGTTCTTTCTGCAGGTATCAATTCTGCTCTTCTAATAATTTCCAACTGGTCAACATGTTCTACGTCGATTCCAAACTGACTTCTCCATTGTAAGGGATCAAAACAACCCGTATCAATACCGATAGATCGTCCACCAAAATAGCCGAACACTTCACCTTTCAAGGTATTTTTGGCATGGGAGGCCCAAAGATAAGGCATCAACTTGTTTGTCATCGCTTCGGTTTTAAAGTCTTCTCTAATACGTAAGTGATTAATTCCTACTTGTTTCAAAGCACCCCCGGCTCCTAAAAAACCAACCATACCGTGCGTCGCTGCACTTTGACTGGTGATGATCACCGTTGGTAAATTCAATTGCTGAATGCCGTGAACCACTAAATTTGGGGATGTCCAGCAGGGTATATGAGCAATCAATACATCCACTTTTTTTGCTCTCAGGTCATCAACCTGAGCATTAATTTGCTCCATTGATCGAGCAACTTCCTGGTTTCCATAAAACTCAACCGGCAGACCCTTAAAATATTCATGTGCCAACTGATGACGGGGTTCAGCGAGATCACGAAAAACTTTTTCCCACATGTCATCACGTCCATCACCAAAACTAATTAAGCCAACTTTAGGTTCACTCATTGATATTCCTCTTTTTTTAAATAGAACTTAGATCATAAACCATTCCCTTTTGATAAAAGATACCATTCGGGGAAAATTGAGCACTATTAAGTACCCCATTTTCCCTGAATAGCTGGAGGGAGTTGTTTTTCATGATCAAAATATTTTACGGCATTTTTTAATATTTTCTTAGGTAGAGAGCTGTTTTGTAGTGGCAATGAAATTCCTAAGAATCCAAAGGATTTCATTGCACTTCCGATTACTATTTACGCTCTTGGAACAACACTAACTCTTGGTTTGACACCAACAGGGTACCTTTCCCGAATTTCAGCAACCAGCTCAGACACATGGCCAGTTAACCGGCTAACCAGTTTTTCACCTTTTTCCAGTGTAGCTTTAGTCGGATCTCCCACAACACCATTGCCCAATTCAAGAACTTCTGGTTCTGCAAAGGTGCCTTCAAAATGGTACATCTGACCTGGTTTTGCTGCCGCGCCTGGAGCAATTTTCCATTTAGGATCAATCAAACCTTCACAACTGCCTGCTTCAGCTTTGCTCATATCAATCAGTTCAGGGTAAAGATGAAGCGCAACAGATGTTTCTGCTTCATCCGCATGCCACATGTTATCCTCTAAAACATCCTGATTATCCCTCAAAAAGTCATACCAGTGCATAGATAAAGTAAAATAGCCTTCCAAACCTAGTTTATGAACTGCAACGATGGTTGAAGAAACCTGACCATGAGCAGATAATAGGATAAATTTATTATATCCGGCAATAGCTGCACCACGCACGATATCCATTATCAAAGCCGTATGAGTTTCAAAAGTCAGCGGAATCGTTCCTGGCATATTCCAGTGGTGATAAGGATGTGATCCATACATAGGGCATGGTAATACCATAGCGCCTGATTTTTCAGCAATTTTTTCAGCCATGCCCATTGCATTCAATGTGTCACTGGCTGTGGGACAATGAGGACCATGTTGCTCAATTGAGCCCAAGGGAAGAATCGCAACATCACATACTTCTTTAGCATATTGAACAACTTCTTTTCCTGATAATTCATGAAACCAAACTGATTTTCGTTCTGTCATAATATCCTCTTTTAATGATCGGATTTTAAATTTGATGATTCAATTCAATGAATCATAACACATATTAAGTTAAGATAAGCGATTTTTTGTTCCTAAATCGTCCGCAATCTGATTGAGTTCTTCAATCAGATTTAAAGGCAAGGGAATCCCTTTCTCACGTCTTTGACAGGCTGTATTGTATTCAATTTCCCCTGGCATCAACATTTCTGTAGCATCATCCCACATTGGTGATTCTTTGATGGTTTGATAAAAGCTATCCATTCGTTTTTTCATATCATCTTTACTCATAATCGATAATGGATTGATTACAATGAAAAAATGACCTGTTAAACTGGGATCATCCGGATATTTATACATCCCTTTTAAGCTATGTTGAAAAGAACCTCCGGTAATGACACCGCAAAGAATATCCACCAGCAAGGACAAACCAAATCCCTTATGCCCACCCATGGGCAACAGAAAACCGGCGAAGCCTTTATCCGGATCATCCGTTGGCTTTCCGTCTTTATCAGTCGCCCACTCGAAAGGAATCTTTTCTCCCTTTTTACTCGCCAGTAACAGTTTACCACCAGCTACGGCAGACAAAGAAATGTCTAAAACAAAGGGAAATTTACCATATGTGGGCACAGACATGGCAATGGGATTATTTCCTGTAATTGGTTTGCTGCCACCCGGAACAACCATATTTGGCACCACATTACTCATACCAATGGCAATCATTCCTTTTTCCGCTGCCATTCTGGTATAGATAGCGGCGGCACCAAAATGATTACTTCCTATGGCTCCTACAGCGGCAACATTATTTGTTTCCGCTAGTTCTATGGCACGATTAATCGCCTCGCGACCGACTAAATAACCAGGTCCATTATCTCCATCCAGTACTTCAAACAGTTGTGAGCCTTTTATTTTTTTAATTTCAGGCTTGGCATTCATAGCCCCGGAAAGCAGTCGTTTGGTATAAATCGGCAAACGCAATATACCATGAGAATCAATTCCCCATAAATTGGTATCAATGATTGATTGTGCACAGAACTTTGCATTTTCCTGATTTAAACCGGCTTTTTCCAGCACTTCAGCTGCAAATGATTCTAATTCTTTATGATTGATGAGATGTTTATTTGTGCTCATTTTTAATTATTTAATTAAATTGGTTTAAAATAATGGTCGCCCGGATACCTTGACTTTAATTCGATACAGACTCGTTGAGGCAGCCATATAAATACGATGGAGATCCTTATCCCCCCAAGTGAAGTTGGCGGCAATTTCAGGGGTTAAAATTCTTCCTAGCAACTTGGCATCCTCATCAAAATTTTGAATCCCGCCCGGACCGGAACAAAATAAATTACCATCCTGATCTACTTTCATTCCGTCTGCTACGCCAGGTTCTTCTCCTGTCAAATCGGCCCATAAACAGCCATTGGTCAAAGTACCATCTGATTTTACGTCAAAGCGGCGAATATGCTGGTGGTCAGTGTCGTTAATAAATAAATAACGTTCATCCAATGAAAAACACAGTCCGTTGGGTTTGGAAAAATCATCAACTAATAAGGTGAGTCCCTCCGATTCTGTATAGCGATAGACCCCTTGAAAAGGTAGTTCCTGTTTTCGAGGAACTCCGACCCGAGGACCTCTTCCCGGATTAGGATCGGTGAAATAAATGGCTCCATCTGATTTAACGACGATATCATTTGGACTATTTAATTCCTGGTCCTGATAGTGTGAGGCCAATACGACAACTTCCCCGGTGAGTTCCGTGCGTGTCACTCGACTCGTGGCATGCTCACAAGTCACAATGCGTCCTTCACGATCATATGTGTTACCGTTAGCCATGTAACTGTTTTCCCGAAATAAAGTAACACCATCAGCTTCACTCCATTTGTATAGACCATTGCCCATGATATCACTGAAAATCAAATGGTGATCTTTCGTGTGCCAAATCGGACCTTCCAAAAATCGAAATCCTGACGCCACACACTCAATAGACGCATCGCTTGAAATGATGTCATTTAATCGCTCATCTCGTACTTCAATTATGTTTTTCATCTTTTTCATTATAAAATGATCATTAATTTTTTGAATACGTCTGCAATAATAAATCTAATTTCTTATTCTTTGGGATTTATTATCGGTTTTTTAATAAAACTTCGGCAATATTTAATCAATTTAGCTGAAAATTCAAATTTCTGAGTTTCAAGGTCTTAAAGCTTTAGTGAATACGTATTCAATCCTAATCGAAAAAAAACTGCCCCATGGCAGCTTTTCTTTTTGTATAAGCCTATGCAAGTTGTAATTTGTTGTCAAGAAAAAAACCAACCTTCAAGTTTTCTATAGAACTAAAAGATTATTTTGGATGATGTGATTTTGAATTTACGTTTGAAAAAAGAGCCTTGATTATTTTTGTGAATTGTAATTACAGTCGAATACATAAGGATTTGTATTCAAAAACTATTTTTCTGCTTTACAAGTTAATAAAAAACAAATAGTATTTTTATTGAATACGTATTCAACTAATTATTATTCGACTAACAAAAACTTATTGATTGGTCACTTCAAAGAGTTGTTCCTTTTAGTGATTAATCCGGATGAACTTTAAATAAACATAATCAATGTGCAGGTTGATTAAGCTGCGCATTCAAAACTATTTTGAATGAACTACCAGAATAAAGGAGATCATGCATGACAAAACTACAGGATAAAGTAGCCGTTATTACTGGAGGGACAAAAGGTATTGGACTTGGTATCGCCTCTGAGTTCGTAAAAGAAGGTGCTAAAGTAGTGATTGGTGGCCGAAATCCGGAAACGGGAAATGAGGGCGTCGCTGAATTGGAGCAATTAGGTGGACAGGCACTTTTTGTTCAATGTGACGTTGGGGACTTAGATAGCCTGGACAACATCATAAATAAAGCAGTTGAACATTTTGGACGATTGGATATCTACGTGGCCAACGCCGGAATTAATGATCCCGATAAGACTCATTTTCTTGATATTACGCCGGATCAGTACGATAAAATTATGGACATTAATTTAAGAGGAATGTTCTTTGGTGGGCAAAAGGCAGCCAAACAAATGGTAAAGCAGGGTGAAGGCGGCGTATTAATCAATATGTCTTCGGTAAACGCACATTTGGCGCTTGATTCACAAATGGTTTATACAACCAGCAAGGGAGGTATTCAGCAACTGACTAAAGTCCAGGCTGTTGCCTTAGCCAAATATAATATTAAAGTCAATGCTTTGGCACCCGGACCCATCGGAACGGATTTAATGCGGCGGGTCGGATCTGACAAACAATTAATGAATACTATATTATCCAGAACCCCAATGGGAAGAATTGGAACAACAAACGAATGTGGACGACTGGCGGTTTTTCTTGCCTCACCGGATTCAGATTTTATTTTCGGCCAGTCAATTTATAATGATGGTGGTAGAGGTTTTCAGGCTTTCCCGACTCCCGGTTATAAAACAGTGACTGATGAAGAGTATGCGTTGTTAGAAGGATTGCAGAAAGAACAGGAATAATCACTGAATCATCGACAAAATTGTTTTCCTGGAAGGTTCGAAACTGTTGTAAGCGATACACAGCCAGTGGAAAATACCCCTGTGAATATAAGTGTTCAAAATGTGCGGACAATATTAGAAAAAAGCGGATTAATAGTTATGATTGAATTTATTTTTGAAGGATGTTTAAAAAGTATCACCAAAAAAAGTTCTGTAAAAATGTCCATAGAAGCTCCGGTTCCTTTAAAGAATCTTTTGGATAATCTAAAAAATGATCTGGGAGATCTGATCCCTTATGGGTCGGATACAAGCGATACACAATTATTGTCAAATCTTGCTTTTTATCGATCAAATCACATGTTGCGAATTGATGATTTAATCGAATTGGAAGACAAAATATCGGTTTTACTACCGACAACCGGTGGATAATGAATACCCGGCTGAAATGTCAAGGATCGGATAATTAGAGATCTGTGAATAATTTTGTGATCATTAATCAACAAGAAAGGATAAAAAATGTACGGATACCATGGTAAAATGCTCTGGGTGGATTTAACTCAGAAGCGGGTTGACATAAGGAACATCGATGAAGATGTTTTTGAAAAATATCTGGGTGGCTCAGGACTTTGTGCCAAAATCGTAATGGAGGAAACCGATGAAAAGACAGACCCTCTTGGACCGGAAAACGTTTTGGTGGCCTTTACCGGTCCGTTTACCGGCACAGGTGTTCCCGCTGGAAGCCGGCATCATATGATGGCCAGATCACCGCTTACTGGATTATTGGGAGAATCTAACGTGGGTGGTTCCTGGGCGGTACATTTCAAAGCCACAGGATTTGACGGTATCGCTATCACAGGAAAAGCCGAACAACCGACCTATTTATGGATCAATGATGAAGGCATTGAATTTCGGGATGCCACAGCAGTTTGGGGGAAGGATACCATCGAATCTACAGAATGGTTAAAAAACCAAACCAGCAAAAAGGCCACTTTTGCAGTGATTGGTCAGGCTGGTGAGCAAATGACTAGAATTGCAAGCATTACACATATTGGAACTCAAGTTAGATCAGCTGGACGAACTGGCATGGGTGCAGTAATGGGCTCAAAAAACCTGAAAGCAATGGTGGTACATGGAACCCAAAAAACACCGCTTGCGGATAAGGATGGTTTAAGGGCAAACATTAAAGAATATTCTGAGCACATTAAAAAAGTGACAGAAGCGTTTCGAAAGTTCGGAACAGCAGGTGGCGTTGATAATTATTCAAAAATGGGAAATTTCCCAGTTCAAAACTGGCGGGGTAGTCAATGGGAAGGCGCGGCAAAAATATCGGGATCTGCCATGTTTGATACCGTATTGACCGGACGAACCGCATGTCGAAACTGTCCGATTGTTTGTGGACGACATGTCAAAGTCACAGAGGGTCCATTTGCACCGCTTGACGGGGAAGGACCAGAATATGAAACAGTTGGTACCATGGGAGGAGAATGTTTGGTAGACAATCTGGAGGCAATCTGTAAAGCCAATGATTTATGTAATCGATATGGCCTGGATACAATGTCTACTGGTTCAGTAATCGCTTTCGCCATGGAATGTTATGAAAAGGGATTGATCACCAAAGAAGACACCGATGGTATTGAATTAACCTGGGGAAATGCAGAAGCCCTGGTAACCATGGTGGAAAAGATTGGTAAAAGAGACGGGTTTGGCAAATTACTGGGCGAAGGATCCACCTTAGCAGCAAAAAAAATTGGCCAAAATGCCATCGAATATGTGGTTGCTGTTAAAGGTATGGAAACCTCCGCCCATGATCCTCGACGGTTCTGGAGTCAGGCTTTGAATTATGCAACTGGCGCACGAGGTGGGGACCATAATGCCAGTTGGGGACATGCTTATGAACTGGCTCTTTATATGCCGGAATTAGGACAAGAAAAACCGTTTCCATCTTACACTGACGAAGGCCTGGTTGATTTCACGATCAACATGCAAAATTACCAATCGATGAATGATGCACTTGTTCAGTGTCGATTTAGTCAAGTCGGCAAGGCGGTAACAGCGACCAACTTGGCTACCTGGGTCAGCCTGATCACTGGAAAATCCTATGATGTTGAGAAATTGCAAAAAGTAGGTGAGCGGATCTTTGATCTCAAACGTAAATATAACACTCGATTGGGGATTAGCCGCAAGGACGACACACTACCACCTCGATTTCTGGCACAGATGGAAAATAATCCCAACGTGGATAAACACTTACCACCGGTTCATACCTGGTTAGGTGAGTATTATGAAAAACGTGGTTGGAGCGAAACGGGTATTCCAGGAAGAGAATAACTTATTGAATTCACTTTTTTTATTTCAGCCTCTGCTTTTTCAAGTTTAAAAAATATGTCCTGAACATATTATACTTAATAGTGGGCGGCAATTATAAACAAGCAAATTTTAATTTAGGAGTAATGTCATGGGCAAAACTTATACAGTTGAAACGCTCGATTCGAAAGATATTTCATCAAAGGTAATTCCTGAACCTTATAATAGGAGTTTACAGCTCATCCTCGATAAAACAGACGGTGATAATGTTGGTGATTTTACCTTTCTGTTGTCGACTTTGTTTCCTTATGAAGGGAAAACTGATTATCACACGCATCCAGTAGATGAACTGATTTTTATTTGTTCCGGATACGGCCATTCAGTAGACGAAAATGGTGAAAAGACTCCCCTTAAAGCTGGATCTGTTATCTATGCAAAAGCAGAGAAGAAGCATCAATGTGTCAACGAAAGCCCAGAAACCATGCGGATGGCATGTATTTACATTCCAGCATTACCGGAAGAATTGGTAAAAAAGATTCGAAGCAAATGACACAATATGAGCGGGACATGATTTCAATCGATCCGAAGGTGTACTCAGTCAATACAAACAGCAGCAGGCCCGGATCGATTGTAATTCAATATCACCATTGCAAGCCATTCCTATTATCATATCCTTAATCATATATTTTTGGTAGATAATGACCACCATAAAAAGTTGTAAGACCGCAGACTTCAGCAAGAGTGATTCCATCTGAAGAGGAATTGTACCAATCCCGCTTCGGTAGAATACATGGGAGAAAAAAATTGGTTTAACATTTATATTTTGATATGATTAGCGGGCGGAGTCTTCGACGGTTAAAAAAATTAGATTATTTTTTTTACTTTCTGATTGAATTAATTGAATATTAAAATTCGTATTGACAATCTCTCCTTTGATACCTTTTAAATTAACTTTTCCTGAGTAATGTTTTTTTTCGGATTCGAGAATTTGATTCAGATTTGTTTCAAATTCAGATAAACTCGATTCGTGAATCAAGTTTACCCAATCAGCATTTATTATTTTGCTCTTTTGGTTCCCCACCAACTCACAAAATTTTTTATTCACCTCTAACCTGGTTCCATTTTCTGTTAATACAATCATCCCTAAATGGCTATTTTCAAAACAATCTAAAATAGTGTCTTCCCCTTTATTACTCTGAGCTTCATGTTTCCACTCTAATACTTCATCTTTCAGGGCTTTATTCAAATTCAAAAGTTTATCTGTTCTGGTTTTCAATGTTTCTTCCAAATATATTTTGTAATGAGAGCGTTCTTTCTCAATTCTTAGCAACTCCTGATTTTTCAAATCCAGCAAATTATTTTGTTCATACAGTTTGCAGAACACTTTTACTTTACTAATCAGTAAAACAGGATCAAAGGGTTTAATAATATAATCAACAGCTCCGAATTGGTAACCTTTCAAGACATATTGCTCTTCAATGTTTACTGCAGTTACAAAAATGATGGGAAGATCTTTATTTCCCTCGATTTGATAAAGTTTCTCAGCAGTTTCAAACCCATCCATATCAGGCATTTGAACGTCCAGCAATACTAGCGCAAAACGATTTTGGCTGACGAGTTCAATTGCTTCTGAACCTGATCGGGCTTTAATAACTTCCAAGGTCAAATCTTCTAACATTTCCTCAAGAAGAATCAGGTTCATTTCAATATCATCAACCAGTAACACTTTCGTTTTTTTCATTTTCAATTATTTTTTAACTATATAAAATCCGTATTTTGATGAAACTATAAAGAATTAGAATGTTTGACATCTTATTATCCAGCGATTCATTAATTTAATCAAGAATTTCTTTTTTGCAGATTTTATAAACAGAGGGTAGGTAGAATATAAAGAAGGAATGGTTTTATTAAAAGCAGACATCTGGATGATAAAGTCTCAGGCGCTATTCTACTTTATCTAGCAGATTTATTGATTGAAGGAAAAATAGAGTCCAACCATAAAATATGATTCATTAGATATGCTCATTGGGGCATATCTTTTGTATTGAATATATCAAAATCAGAAAAACGCTATTAATTATTTGGATAACAGATTGAGAATATGTTTCAATTTTCACTTCAAACTGCTTTGGATGTCAGACTCCGACAGGAAAAAATTAAAATGAAAGATTTAGCAGAAAAAGTGGCCATCGAACAATCTATTAAAAACCAAATTGATGGGACAAAAAACAGAGCCTTCCAGGCTGATATTAGTCTTAATCAAAAAAAACAGGCGGGTTCGTTTACGATTCAGGAACTAAAAATGCAAAGTTCCTTCAAAGCCAGAACAAAACTCGAATTAGCAGACTATTATCAAAAACTTGAACTAGCGCATCAGGCCGTTGAAGAAAAACAAAATATATTGATTCAAGCCTCTAGAGCCAGAAAAACACTGGAAATACTGAAAGAAAAAGAGTTGAAAAGATTTATGGAAAAAATTGCACAATTAGAACGCAAACACATGGATGAAATTGCCGGAAACCAGTTTCAACGCAACCGAATTAAAAACCACTGATAACTATGCATTCAAAAGTTAAAAAGAGTACTCTATTTCTAGTTTTCATCTGTCTATGCAGCTTACAGCCAGTCTACAGTATGACGACGATGAAAAACTGGGTTAATAAAATAAAACCAGGTACTTTCGAAACAGAGGATGCATCTTCGGACACCGGTGAATATCAAAAAGAAACTCATCAATATACCAAAGCTGAAATTCAGGTTTTAACAGCGCTTAAAAAAAGAGAAGAAGAACTCCGAAGAAGAGAAGCCATCCATCAACAAAAAGCTAATGAATTAAAAACTTTAGCCCAGCAGATTGAGCAAAAACTTGATCAGATGCGAAAGCTTTCCGCGGAAGTTGAAACCATACGGAAAACCCGTAAAGAGATGGATGAAAAGGACATTACCAGGATGGTAAAATACTATGAGACGATGGATCCGGAGGCAACAGCGGTATTTATGAACCAAATGGATCGTGTTACCGCCATGCACATCATCATGAGAATGAACCCCAGAAAAGCTTCTGCCATCATGCAATTGATGGATCCAAAAGTGGCAGTTGATATCACTGAAAAGGTCAGCGGGTTCAAGGCAGGTCAGGAAGAGCTGTTGAACAAATAAGGATAAATTTTAATACCATTATAGGTTTTCAGGGACGAAAACGTGAAAATTCCAGGTAAGGAGTTGGAATGCAAATTTCTCAATCTCAGGTATCTGTGGCAAACAACCAGGTACCAGAAAAGTCAAATCAAGAACCGGTCTCTTCAGACCAAACATTTAATTTCGACAATCATCTGATTAGCGCCCAACAAAATATTGATCTATTCGATCAACAAGATTCCTCTATCAGTAAAAGCCAGCAACACCGTCAGGATATTGAAGACAAACGGAATCTGGATGACACTGAAAAAAATGATGAATTGGCGATGGTTTCTCAAACAGCTTTAATTAAAGCCTCTGAAAAAGAATGGAAGTCAGAATCCCAAATGGCTAAAAGTAGTATTGAACAGTCTGCCATCCAGGAAAAAGTATCTGGCCAGAAAGCGCGATACCGAACACCTACCATTCAGGAAAACGGAACTCCTGAACAGATCAATCAGCAGGAATCAGGAAAAACCGAACTCGCACAAAAATCGCAAAAAGCAGATGCCAATCTGGCTGAGATAAAGTTTGATGATATTCAAAATCAAACCGCCAAAAAAGGTATGCTTAATATTGTGCAGGAAATGGGAAAAAACGCCCAATTTAAATACAATCAAAATCCAGTAGGTGCTGCGAATAATAGCATTATTTCCTCAAATCTAAACCAATCATCCTTAAATCAACAGATGAATAAGGAAGGATCAGCTTTTGGGAAGGGGACTGGTAAATTAGCAGTTAAATCTGGATCCCCCGTTTCCATAAATGATAATGTGGGAAATACTAAACAATTCCAGTCGGTACTTCAAAGCAAACAAACCAGTGCCGCCCGTAGTGATCAACTTCAGATGCAACAAATTGTTGATAAAGTTAAGATGATGTTATCTTCCAATAAATCGGAAATGATCATTAAACTTAGCCCGGAACATTTAGGAAAACTGGAAGTTCGATTGAAAAAGGTCAATGATGGCATGACCGGTATTTTGAAAGTTGAGAACCAAATGGTTAAAGAAGCATTGGAACCTCAATTGGCAGAATTGCAGCAGACCCTTGAACAACAAGGTGTTAAACTGGATGATATTTCTATCCTGGTGAATGACCAGTCAAATCAGGAAAACATGTTTGCAGGATTTGAAAACCAAACAAAATCGGATCATAATTTTGAAGCCGGTACTCAAAATGCATCAATGAAATCAGAAGATGTTAAAATGGATGAGGTTATCGAAGAAAAACCCGTTATATCAAGTGTTAACAACTCAGGAATGAGTATTTACGCCTAGACAAAGGAGTTAGCGTGTCAGTATCAGCCAATGAAACAATAGCCAATGCTCAAACAAACTTAAGAAATATGGCTACGAAGTCCAAAAACAGTCAGGAGCTACAAAAAGATGATTTTATGAATCTCTTTTTAACACAAGTGAGTCACCAAAGCCCCACTGATCCAATGGATAGCGGTGCCATGATGAGTCAAATGGCTCAATTAGGGTCCATGGAGCAATTGGAAAATCTGAATAATCAGATGAAAGCATTGAATAGTACTCAGGGCGAAATTGCCAGATTTCAGGCACTACAATTCCTGGAAAAGGATGTATTGCTGGAAACAGAACAGGTTTCTTTGAATAAGGGTAGTGGAAGTCCGGTCTTTTTTGATTTAGATAAAGATGCAAACAATATCAGAGTCAGTGTTGAAGATACTGATGGCACTCCTATCTTTAATCAGGAACTGGGGTTGACTTCAACCGGAAAACACAGATTTACCTGGGAAGGTAAAAACAACGAAGGTGTCTTAATGGGTGATGGAAAATATAAAATTAATTTCATCGCTAACTATTTGAATGGTACATCAGGGAGAGTGCAAGGGTTCAATTCTGGTAGAGTAAACCAAATTGAATATAAAGATGGTAAGCCCTGGGTTAAAACAGCACATAAATCGATGCCTTTATCACAGGTTAGAACTATCGATAATGCTTCCCAACAATTATTTGGAAGTGCAAAACCATTACCGATAATGAACCAATTACCACCTAAAGAACTGATCACAAAATAAAATGCTACAAATCACAAGGATGTGAATAGCAAAATTATAACAGAGATTGTAATCCATTTATTCAAGGAGTGAAGGTATGCTTGGTTCACTTTATTCAGGAGCAAGCGGAGTAAAATCCCATTCAAAGTCAATGACTGTAACGGGAAGTAATATTGCCAATGTCAATACACTCGGCTACAAGTTTAACCGGGTCAATTTTGAAGATTTAATGGCAACCTCATTAGAGGGTGACACCGGCAATAAAATTGGCAAAGGAGTTAGTATCGGTTCTGTTCAAAACATCCAAACACAGGGTTCCTTTGAGCAAACAGAACTGGAAACAGATGTTGCAATTGACGGTAGTGGTTTTTTTACTGTTCGTGATGAAGCCGGCAATATTTTATATACTCGTGCCGGACAGTTTGGTTATGATAAAAAGGGATTTTTAACCACTGAAGATGGTAAATTTTTACAGGTTAAGGACATTGATCCGGAGTCTAAGCGATCAATTGGCAATCTAAAAAATATCAATATTTTAGATCAGATTGATCCGCCAAAACAGACTGGAGATGGTCTCACGGAAGGGACCGGGATCTCAATTAAAGCAAATTTGGATAGCAATGCCGTACCACCGGAAATCCCTTTCGATTTCGAAAATGTAACTGCGGATATGTACAATTTTTCCACATCAGTAAATGTTATTGATAACCAAGGAAATGAACATGCTATTAATGTTGTTTTCCGAAAAATGAAAGATCAGGCTGAACAAACTGATCCAGTTACAGGACAGCCTATTGCAGGAACAGAAATTAAAAACAACTGGCAATGGCTGGTACTGGTGCCCGGTGATGATTTAGAAGGCGGCACAGCTGGTGTTAATAAAGCCGTGGGTGGTGGTATTATGACATTCAGTAATGACGGTCGTTTACTGACCCAGACACCGGCAGAAATCAGAGAACCACCCGTTGATCCTGTAGCTCCTCCCGGTACTTTACCGGGTCCAGCTGAACTGGTTCCACTTCCCAGAGATGTAGCGCTTCCTGTTTTACA